>ERZ842401.445-NODE-445-length-60004-cov-5.437205_pt1 | contig 60004 bp, 37 predicted proteins | sample MGYA00521270_ERZ842401 | MGnify/ENA primary metagenome ERZ842401 (study PRJEB31892, sample SAMEA3878208) | bioreactor metagenome | biome: Moose rumen | place: Sweden | collected 2011-10 | study: EMG produced TPA metagenomics assembly of the PRJEB12797 data set...
TAACATAAACTTTTTCGACTTGCAGGAATCTTTATAAGCGGCATTGAATACTAAGTTCATAGCTCTTAGAAAGAAGGTTTTGTTTATGTCGAGAAAAGACGAATTAAAAGATGTAATTGCAAGCGCTAAAAAGATGATTGCTGCGCCTTCTTGTTATTCTGGTTTGAAGGATAAGGCATTGGCTTGGATTGAATCTGTTGATACTCCTGCAGAGAAAGAAAACGCCAAATCTCTCATCGAAGAGATAAAAGCAGACATTACTGGTATTGAAGGTTTGGTTGCTTTTGCTCACTCAGATCACGCCGTCGAGATTTTCGGAAAAGAAGGTGCCAAAAACTTTGCCGCTCATGCTGATGAGCTTAAAAAATCCGGTGCTGAATACTGTGACTGTCAAGCTTGTGCTGCAGGTCTTGAAATTCTCGAACATGAAGCATTGATTCTAAAGTAAGATTTAATACAAAATAAATTGGAAAATGAAGGAGTAAATGTCTTATTTATTTCTGATTATGTAGAAACCGATTTATTAAAGAAAGACGAGTATAGACAAGAAAACTATCATCCAACCGGAAAAGCTTGGAGCCTTATTGTTCCGAAAATAGCAAAAGATATAAAATAATAATATGAGTTTGTAAAAAAAATATACGGGTACATACGATATTTGTTTTTAAAAGAATTGGGTTAGTTGTTGGCGATGTCAGTAATATCTTTGATTAGCGGTTTATAATCCGTGCCTGAAAGGAGACTTTAGTATGGCGCTCAATCTCGAGGAAGAACAGGAAGAGAAGAAGGAATTAAAGACCAGAAAGAAGACCAAAAAGACCAGAGAACTTTTGGAAGAGGCTGATCGCCAGATGCAGCAACTTCATAGACAGCATGAAGAGTATGAAGAATTACTTGCTTCACTAACTAAACAGTCGGATGATCTTGGCGAAAGAGATGCTAAGGGCCTTAAAGTTGAACATGACAAATTCGGCGAAGGCAAGGTAACTGCACAGGATGGCAAATATATTGATGTAAAATTCGGTAAAGTTATTAAGAAGTTCGTACTTCCCGGAGCCATTGCAGAAAAGCACTTGAAGGTTACTGATGAAGATGTTCAAGAGTATTATAACAAGAGCGATGATATACACAAGCAGATAATGAAAGTTCAAATGCAGCTTAGATCTACGGATTTTGCTATTGAACGTCAGGAAGACAATATCGAAAAGCTCAATCAGAAAGCTTGACTTTGACTAAAATCTTAGGTGATAGCTTGAGAAAAATCAGGTTTGAGTAAAATAGGGTTGAGTAAAATCGGGTGTTAGTATATATGGCAACAAAAAAGCAGCTTGTTTTGAGCTGCTTTTTTGTTGCCGAAACTTAGCGTGTTTTAAGCTACTTTTTATTGTTGAAACTTAGCTTGTCTTAAGCTGCTTTTTGTTGCGAAACTTAGCTTGTCTTAAGCTGTTTTTTGTTTTCAAAACTTAAATTGCCATTTTTTCTTCAGACTTTATATTTTCCTTTTTGGGCGTTTTATCTGAAATCTTTTTATTTGCAGTAGAAAGCATAAGTTTAATTCGGTTAAGCTGGTTAACTTCAGAAGCACCGGGGTCATAATCGATAGCAACAATGTTAGAACCCGGATAATGTCTTCTGAGTTCTTTGATAACACCCTTTCCGACTACATGGTTAGGAAGACATCCAAATGGCTGTGTGCAGACAATATTTCCTACGCCTTCCTTGATAAGTTCAACCATTTCACCTGTAAGGAACCATCCTTCACCGGTCTGGTTACCTATATCTACTATTGGCTTTGCATACTCCACAAGCTTGTAGATACTGGTAGGTCCTTCGAAATGTTTTGAAGCATTTAGAGCTTTTGTAGCACCGCTACGAAGCTTTTCAAGAGCCCAAATTGCTACTTTCATAGCTTTAGCAGTCTTCTTGCTGGTTCCAAGATATTCAGCCTTGTATATCTGGTTATAGAAGCAGTAGAGCATGAAATCAAGAAGATCAGGAACTACAGCTTCAGCGCCTTCTGACTCTAAAAGGTCAACGAGATGGTTGTTAGCGGCCGGGGCGAACTTGACAAGGATTTCACCTACAATACCAACTCTGGGTTTGACCACATCAGTAATCTCGATATTATCAAAGTCTTCAACCATCATACGGCACATATTCTGGAATTTGGCCATATCTGTTGTGATGTTGATATGCTTCTTGGATACGAATTCTCTGCATTTTACAAGCCACCTCTGATGGACTTCTTCGACAGAACCCTTAACCTTCTCGTAAGGGCGCATTCTGTATATACATCTCATCATAATGTCGCCAAATACTGCGCTGTAAGCTGCACGCTTTAACATTTCAAAATTAATCTTAAATCCTGGATTGGATTCAAGCTTTGAAAGATTTAATGAAACGACAGGAATTTGTTCCATTCCGGCTTTCTTAAGCGCACGTCTAATGAAGCCTACATAGTTGGTAGCTCTGCATCCGCCACCTGTTTGAGACATTACAACTGCTGTCTTATTAAGGTCATATTTTCCGGAATGAAGTTCATCCATTATCTGACCAACAACCCAGAGTGAAGGGTAGCAGGCATCGTTGTTAACATATTTAAGACCCATATCTATAGCGTGCATATTGTCATTTTGCATGACAATCAGATTGTATCCGCACGCTCTAAGAGCGGTTTCCAATATATCGAAGTGAATCGGTGACATCTGAGGACACAGAAGAGTGTAGCCCTCGTCCCTCATTTTTTCTGTAAAAAGAACTCTGTGATTAGCACAATCACGTACAGTCGCATGCTTGCCTTCTTCTTCTCTTGCACGAATAGCAGCAAGGAGAGATCTGACACGGATTCTCGCTGCGCCTAAGTTATTAACTTCGTCAATCTTAAGGCAGGTATAAATCTTGTCAGAGCCATTGAGAATATCAGCGACCTGATCAGTTGTAACAGCGTCAAGCCCACATCCAAAGGAGTTGAGCTGTATGAGATCCAGATCATCACGTGTTCGTACATAAGAAGCTGCGGCATAAAGTCTTGAGTGATACATCCATTGATCTGATACAATCAAAGGTCTTTCGGGAGTGCCAAGATGTGAAACCGAGTCTTCTGTTAGAACAGCAACTTTGTAAGAGCATATCATATCAGGAATGCCATGATTGATTTCGGGATCAATATGATAAGGACGACCGGCAAGGACTATACCATGTCGATGGTTTTCCTCCATCCACTTAAGGGTCTCTTCGCCTTTTTTCTTAACATCTTCGCGGCATTTTGCAAGTTCTTCCCATGCCTTTTTGGCAGCCGTAACCAGCTCTTTTTGGGGAATTTCTTTAAATTCCTTAAGAAGAGAATGCGTTATAGTATCCAAAGATGTAAAAGCCATAAATGGATTTCTAAGGCGTACTTTGCCGGAGGTTATTGCTTCGACGTTATTCTTTATGTTCTCCGAGTATGACGTTACTATAGGACAGTTGTAGTGATTGGTTGCACCCTCAACCTCACATCTTTCATAGAACAAGCCGGGATAGAAGATAAAATCAACTCCCTTATTAATGAGCCATTCTACATGCCCGTGGCTTATCTTTGCAGGATAACACTCAGATTCAGAAGGGATAGATTCAATGCCCATCTCATAAATCTGATGTGAGGATCTTGGAGAGATAACAACTTTGTATCCTAATTCTGTAAAGAAGGTATGCCAGAACGGATAATTCTCGTACATATTAAGAACTCTCGGAATTCCAACTGTTCCTCTTGTGACCTCGCTATCAGGAAGTGGCTTATAGCCAAAGACTCTCTTATATTTCCAATCAAAAAGATTAGGTATACCATCAGCGTTCTTGACCTTGCCAAGACCTCTCTCGCAGCGGTTGCCGGAGATGTGCTGTCTGCCTCCTGTGAATTTATTAACGGTAAGTCGGCAATGGTTAGTGCATCCCTGGCAGGTTGCCATAGACGTCGAATATTGAAGATTGTTAATCTGGTTTATATTAAGCATAGATGTCTTGTAGGATGGATCCTGCAAGAATCTGTTTCTTGCAATAAGAGCAGCACCAAAAGCACCCATAATTCCGGCAATGTCGGGACGGATAACCTGTGCTCCTGCAATTTTTTCGAATGCACGAAGTACAGCATCATTGTAGAAGGTACCACCTTGTACAACGATGTTCTGGCCAAGCTCTTTGGCATCAGAAACCTTTATAACTTTGAAAAGAGCATTCTTGATTACGGAATAAGCAAGACCTGACGAAATATCGTCAACACCGGCACCTTCCTTTTGAGCCTGTTTAACTTTGGAATTCATAAATACGGTACAGCGAGTTCCAAGGTCAATAGGATGCTTTGCAAAAAGCGCTGCCTTGGCAAAATCCTGAACACTATAGTTAAGGGATTTTGCAAATGTCTCTATGAATGATCCGCAACCTGATGAACAAGCCTCGTTGAGCTGAACAGAGTCAACAGCCTTGTTCTTAATACGGATACATTTCATATCCTGACCACCTATATCAAGGATACAGTCAACGTTAGGATCGAAGAAAGCAGCTGCGTTGTAGTGGGCAATTGTCTCAACTTCACCATCGTCAAGCATAAAGGCAGACTTCATCAGTGATTCACCATAACCTGTCGAGCAGGCACGTGCAATATGAACATCACTAGGCATAAGCTTGTATATCTCGGCAAGAGAGCTTATCGCAGTCTTTAAAGGCGAGCCGTTATTGCTTGAATAGAACGAATACAAAAGGTCGCCATCTTCAGATACAAGTGCACATTTTGTTGTGGTTGAGCCTGCATCTATACCGAGGAAAGCATTGCCCTTGTAATTGCTAAGAAGAGCAGTCTTGACCTTGTACTGATCCTGTCGTTTTTTGAATGCCTCATAATCCTCTTTGCTTGGGAAAAGAGGATCCATGCGGGCCACCTCGAATTCCATATGAATTTCTTTTGAAAGACGAGATACCAGTTCGCTCATGTCATAAAAAACATCATCCTGAGCGTTCATAGCACTTCCCATTGCTGCAAACAGATGAGAATTATCAACGTCTATGGTATGCTCTTCGTCGAGCTTTAAAGTTCTGATAAAAGCATTTTTGAGCTCAGACTGAAAGTGAAGAGGTCCACCAAGAAAAGCAACATGTCCCCTAATAGGCTTACCGCAGGCAAGGCCGGAAATGGTCTGATTAACAACGGCCTGATATATAGATGCTGCAAGATCCTGTTTGGTAGCACCGTCGTTTATAAGTGGTTGTATATCTGTCTTGGCAAATACACCGCATCTTGCAGCTATAGTATAGAGCGAATTGTAATCCTTGGCATACTCATTAAGACCGGCGGCATCTGTCTGAAGAAGAGATGCCATCTGGTCTATAAAAGAACCCGTACCGCCGGCGCAGATACCGTTCATTCTCTGCTCGACATTACCATCCTCGAAATATATAATCTTGGCATCTTCGCCGCCAAGCTCAATTGCAACATCTGTTTTTGGAGCAATCTCTTTAAGTGCTGTTGAAACCGCAACAACTTCCTGAACAAAAGGAACCTCAAGATGTTTGGCAAGATTAAGGCCACCGGAACCTGTAATCACCGGATGAATTATTACATTGCCGGTCTTGCCTAAAGCCTCTTTTACAAGTTCTGCCAGAGTCTCACGAATATTAGCGTAGTGCCTTTTATAATCAGCAAAAATAAGTTCATGCTCCGGATTAAGAAGAGCGACCTTTACTGTTGTTGAGCCTACGTCAATGCCTAGTGTGTAGTCTTTTGAAATCATCGATACCTCCAAATGAAATCACATATAAAAAGGATATAAATCCCTAGTCAGTATAATTCTAAGCTTAAACAAAAAATGGAGGCAGCCTCTTGTGAAAATATCTGATGCTGCCACATAAATGTATTTTCATATTAAGATAAAATCCGTATTACTCAAAAAAGAGTCTGTTAATTTAGAATTCTTATGCATGACTAATGTCGATTTTCAAAACATTATCCATATAAAATCATTAAAAAACGACTATAAAATATTATCTACATTAAAAATTCGACTTTCAATATATCATTTATACAAAAACATTAAATATCGATTTCAGAATGTCATTTATACAAAAACATTAAATATTGATATCAAAATGTCATTTATACAAAAACATTAAATATTGATTTCAAAATGTCATTTATACAAAAACATAAATATCGACTTTCAATATGACATCTATATATAACATGTAAAACCGTTTTTATAAATAATATTCATGCAAAAAGCTCTTATCTGTGCGGATTTATAAATAGAAAGCCAAAATCATACCTAGTGATTATATATCATGACGCAGCTTTTTTCAATGTGGATTGTTACATTATAAATCTGAATTTTATCTAAACATTATTACTATTCATTTACAGAAAACCTTTTCAATGTTAGAATTTATGTTGTGAAAGCGCAGTGGGATGTAAATGACTACCGACTGCGCTTAAATTATGATAGCTATGAAGCTGATTTTATATAGGTCTGTCACATTATAAACATTATAAAGAGGTTATTATGTTTAATAAACTTGAGAGAAAATTCGGAAAATATGCCATTAGAGATTTTACGATTAAGCTTATGATTGTCTATGCAATTGGATATGTTGTATGCCTTTTTGGAGCAAGATTTGACTCGACTTTTGTCCATGATTATATAAGCTTTAATCCGTACATGATATTGCATGGACAGATTTGGAGGCTTGTAACATGGATTCTTATTCCTCTTCAGAGTAATGTCCTTTTGTATGTCATTTCGATACTTCTTTTTTACCTTCCCATAGGACGGACAATGGAGAATGCCTGGGGAGACTTCAAGTATTCACTATATCTTTTTATGGGATTTATTATTACGATTATTGCGGGATTTGCTCTATATTTTGGATATATGATATACGGAATTGCTGCGGGGGCACAGGGTGATAGCCTTGCTCAGTTCATGTATTTGATAGGCGTTTGGATTGGAAGCTATACCATACCATATTATGTTACAATGTCTATTTTCTTTGCATATGCAGCCACCTATCCTGATGCTACAGTTCTGTTTATGTTCATCATTCCAATTAAAATGAAGTGGCTTGGAATTGCTTATGCAGCTTTATATGTTTATAATGCAATTACAGATATTATGGCTTCTAACTTCATTGGAATGGGAATCCTTATTGCGTCGATCATACCATTTTGCATTTTCTTTTTTGGGAACAAGAACGGGAAATTTTCACGTACCGCCAGGAGGTATAAGCCTTCTGAAGTTAAGAGAAGAAAAGATTTCAGACGCGAAGTAGAAAATGCTAATCGATCAAAACGTATGGTTCCGCCCGGCTCTGCTCATCATAAGTGCGCAGTATGCGGTAAAACTGAAATTGACGATCCGAATCTGGAGTTCAGATATTGCTCTAAGTGCAAGGGCGCTTATGAGTATTGTCAAGAACATTTGTTTACGCATGTTCACATCAATTGATTGTTTACCAATATTTGTAATTTGGTTAAAGTATATTTTTAATAATTGATTGTATGCCAATATTTGTAATTAGTTAAAGTATATTTTAATAATTGATTGTTTACCAATATTTGGTATTTGTGTGAAATATATTTTTTGATAGTTGTATATAATTATTTGTTGTTTAACTGAAATTGAAGGTTTGATATGGATAGAGAAAAAGAATTTGCCGCACTTTTAGCGGATGTTACTAAACTTGGAAGAGAGCAGAAGGGAATTATATCTAAGGAACAGGTAAAAGAGGCTTTTGATAAGCTTAAGCTTTCGGATGACCAGCTTGTGCTTGTATATGATTATCTCAAAAAGCATGGTATTGGAATCGGAATGCCGGCTGATCCGGATGAGTTTTTATCAGAAGAAGAGCACAATTATCTAAAGGATTATGAAGAGTCTCTTTCTTTGATTGAAGAGGTATCTGATAGCGAAAAGATTGGTATTACTATTTCTGCAATGGCAGGAGATAAGTCAGCACAGAATCGTCTTATTGAGATATATCTTCCAACAGTCCCGGATATAGCCAAGATGTATGCAGATCAAGGAGTATTTATTGAAGATCTTATAGGCGAGGGGAATTTGGTGCTTACTTCGGGCGTTACGATGCTTGGAGCAATTGAAGAACCAGGTGAAGCTGAAGCATTCCTTACAAAGATGATTATGGACGCTATGGAAGAGCTGATATCTGACAATCTGGATGAGGATGCCAGAGGACAAAAGGCAGTTAAGCACGTCCAGAAGGTTGCCGATAAGGCTGCTGAACTTGCCCGGGAACTTAGGCGCAGTGTAACTGTTGAAGAGCTTGCAAATGAGAGTGGACTAAGCACTGATGAGATAATAGAAGCCATCCGCATGACCGGTAACAATATTGAAGATATAGATTATACAGAAGACTAATAGAGTTCAAAAATATTGCTTTTATTGTTAAATATTCACAAAGGCTAAAACGTGTAATTTACATATTTTTTAGAAAACAGGGCTTGATTTTATATAAATAATCTGTTATATTTTACTACGTTGAATCCACAAGATAATCTTTAGCAAAATAAGCGAAAGCTTATGACGCAAAGCTATAGGGCCTGTAAAATGGTAGCCAGTTGCACTGTACTTAAATTAATGCCGTTTGCTTAAATGCAAGCGGCTTTTTTATATCTAAAAGTCAACACATACATTTCTCCAAAAAAATATAAACTGTCTGCGCCAGCATACCAGGAGAGAGTTAGCTCCGATTTTATAAATGACTCCCTACATCGAAAACGGCGTTTGTTCCAGGCCGGGATGTTGGAAGTCTGTAAATGATAAGTTTGAGCTATAAAGAAGTTTTTAAGCATTCATTTTTTCTTGTTTTATCCGATAGAATAATATGAAACGATTTTTTAGATATAGGCAAAGTCTGATTTGACAGTTTATGAAAACTTGTAAAATAGGCAAAATACGCCACTTTTATAATTCAATGATTATCTTTGCGACGGTTATTGTAATAACCGTTGTTTTAGCGCTTTTATATAGCCAGTATTTTAAAAGTTTCGCTGCTCCCGGCGATGCTGAATTATCAAATGAAAATGGTTCATCTCAAAATGAAAATCTCTCCACGGATTTCTTTGGCGAGCCCGGAGAGGGATCAGATTTTGCCGGTTTTAATTCTGATCGTCCAAGTGGTGAAGTTATTAAGGTTGGCTATTATATAACTGAAGGCTTTCAAATGCGCAACGATCTTGGAATGCATTCAGGTTATGGTTATGAGTATTTACAGAAAATTCGAACTTATACAGGGTGGGACTATGAGTACATTGGTGATGATGAAGACTATTCATTCGCAGAACTCTTTGATATGGTAATTGATGGTGAAATTGATCTGATTGGAGGAGTCAACTGGACCAAAGATAGGGCTGAAAAACTCATTTTTAGTGATGTTCCCATAGATATGGAATATACAACTGTCTATATTGGAAGCGGTAACAATTCCTATGCTGCAGGAGAGTATGATAACTGGACAGGAATCAGACTTGGCTTTGTAAGAGGAACGTCTTATGTTGACGCGATGAAAGATTTTGCCAAGAATAACTTTTTTACATACAAGGCATATTATTATGATTCAGATGAAGACCTTGTAGATGCGCTTGAATTAGGTGAAATAGACGCCTTTGTTAGTGGGAGTTCTCACAACTTTTCTAATGTATCAGTTCTTTCGCAATTTAATCCCAATTACTTATTCTTCGTTACAGGCCTTGATAATCAAGAAATCATGGACGAGGTAAATTATGCTCTTTCGCAGATTGAGACGGTTGACGTGGGATTTCAAGAGGCGCTCGTCCAAAAATATTATAAGGGCAAAGGCTCAAACGCCATTAAATTCACAGCTACAGAGACTCTATATATTGATTCTATTGTGTCTAATAACAGGAAATTTGTACTTCTTGCAAATCCTGATGCCTGTCCTCTTTCGTATCTCGATTATCAAGGGAATCCTACAGGAATTCTTGTTGACCTTTCGAAGGCTATTTTTGATAGTATAGGTATTTCTTATGAGTTTTATAAAGTTTCAAACAGTAAGGAATACATTGATGCTGCTAATGAAAAAAAGGCTGATATCATAATCGATTTTTCGTCAGATTATAACAGGTCTGAGATAAGTGGGTATTTTGAGTGCAATTCTTATTACAATACATCCCTTTCATATGTTAGGAAAATAGGTGCCACTAAACTTGATACAGTAATAAAGAGGGATGGAGATAGTATTTTTAATGATCAGGTTTTGAATGGATTCAATAATACAAGTAATGTGATAATTGTAGGAAGTCTGTATGAAACAGAGAAATATCTCCTTACCAATGATGATTCGTGCACATATATACCAAAAGAAACTGCAAACGTTATGGTTGGCATGGAGGAGACTAATAAACTTATATCCGGAGATGTATCATATGATGATTTGAATTATTGCTTTGCTGTAAGTGAAGGGTGTGGTAACTATCTTGTTGGAATATTTAATAAGGCTTGTACATCTTTTTCATCAGAAAAAAGGTCTGAAATTATTAGCAGGTATAATCTGACTGATTACAGTAGTAACACGCTGAAAGCTTTTATGTATGATAATCCTGTATATGGATTTATTATTATTGCAGCACTAATCGTAATCTTTTTCCTTATCATGATTATTTATATTGGAAAAATAAATCGCGAAAAAGTTGAAAATCTAAATATACAGCTTAAACATGCGCTTGATAGTGAGAAAAAAGCTTCAGAAGCAAGAAAAAGATTTTTTAATAATATGAATCACGATATGAGGACGCCGCTTAATGGGATACTTGGGCTTACACGTACGATAATCGACTCGGGAAGAGCGTCAGAAGTTGAACTTGATTATCTCCATAAAGTGGAAGATAGCGCCGGATATTTGGAGATTCTAATTGATGATACTCTTACTATGAGCAATATGGGGCAGGCAGAATTTAAATTGGATCTAAAGTTCAATGATCCGGGGCAGGTATTTAATAGCCTTAAGAATATTACACTTACCTATGCCCACGAAAGAAATATAAGATTTGTTATAAGGCGTAAAGAACTCGTGAATCTGCCTACAAAGCTTGACTATAACAGGTTGGAACAGGTTGTTATAAATGTCATTTCCAACGCGGTAAAATTCTCACATAAGAATGGCACGGTAGAAATTGATATTAAAAGCAGGATGCTTAATGAGGATAAGGTAGAATATACTTTGAGTATTCAGGATCATGGTATTGGTATGAGTGAAGAATTTCAAAGTAAGATGTTCGATGCCTACACTCAGGAAAATAGAGGCGAGATGACTGATCATGCCGGAACGGGCATGGGGCTTGTTGTTGTCAAAGTATTAGTAGAGATGATGGGCGGAACGATTAATATAAACAGTAAAGAAAATATTGGTACAATTGTTACGATGACTTTTGTCTTCGAAGTTGACTCTCTTTATATGATAAGAGAACTTAAGGATGATGTTTCTACTACAAGCCTTAATGGAAAAAGGTTTATATATTGCGAAGATAATGAACTGAACATGGATATAGTATGTGCAATACTTGAAAGTGAGCATGCATCTGTAGAAAGGGCTTGGAACGGCAAGGAAGGATTGGATTTCTATAATAGTATGCCTGCAGGCACGTTTGATGCGATTCTTATGGATATAAGGATGCCGGTAATGGATGGATATACAGCAGCCAAAGCCATAAGAAATTCAAACAAAGAAGATGCAAAGACTATACCAATAATAGCAATATCAGCCAATGCCTTCGAAGATGATAAAGAAGCTTCGAGAAATGCCGGAATGAATTCGCATCTTTCAAAGCCTATAGATCCAAAGCTACTAATAAATGAATTGAAAAAATATATAGGTATCTAACTAAAACTTCCCACATCGAAAACACCCCTCACCCTGGCTGGAGCAAGCGCCGTTTTCGATGTGGGAAGTTTGAGTTACTATATCGAAAGCTACCTTTTTTTCTTTTTCTTAAGAAGCTTTATAATCATAAAGCGAAGAATCAGGAAGCCCGCAGAAACGGATGCAATAGCGAAACCAACAAATCCAAGAAAAGGAATTCCAAGAATCTGAGGCTTCATATCAGTTGTGCAAATGATTGCAGAGCCTACAAGTAGCCCTGTTATGCACATTCCTATGACGAGATTCCTAACGGAAGTATATACAAGCTCTGCAAAAGGGCCGGATATCTGAAGACGAAGGTTGGTTCTGGATTCTCCTTTTAGATATTCTTTGAGAGCGTCTGTTGCAAGTCCCGGAAGTTCGACGCCTTTGCTTGCAGATCTATAAAGTCTCTTCAAATTGGTTTTGAGTTCAGCCTTAAGATCAATGTTTTCCAGGTAGTTTTCACCTATCCTTGATGCTGCGATATCGAACATATTAATTTCTGGAGCGATAGCTACAAGGTCTCCTTGGATATGGGCAAGACCTCTTGCCAGCATAGTAACTCCGTGAGGAAGAGCAAGGTTGTTGTTCTTCATAATGTCCATAAGATCCTGCATGGATTCGGGTATGTTAATGGAGCCCATGGACAACGAACCATATTTATTTAGAAAATCGCGAAGGTTTTCATATAAAAGAGCTCTATCCACAGGGCCGAATTCATCGCATAGATCCAAAACAGCGCTTTCGAGCATAGATACGTCTCTAAGAGCTATACTTTCGACACCTCTTATCATGATGCGACGCTGTTGTTCTGACAATCTTCCCATCATACCCATGTCAAGCCATATGATTTTGCCATCCCTTATACATATATTTCCGGGATGTGGATCTGCATGGAAGAAACCATCATCCATTACCTGTTTGATAAAATTATTTACAAGCTTTTGACCTATTTCATGGCAGTCATAACCAAGCTCCTCAAGCTTTTTGGTGTCGGTAATGGATACGCCGTTGATATATTCCATTACAAGAACCCGGTCAGTTGTATATTCTTTGTATAGTTCGGGAATTCCTATATAGACAACATCTCTGTTGGTATGTGCAAACTCAGTTATATTGGCGGCTTCTTTGAGGAAATCCATTTCCTGTTGGGCAACAGACCACATTTCATCCAGAACCATGTCAAAATCCACCATGTTTCTAAGGTCACCAATTTTGGGCATCAATGATACGAGTCTGTGAAGTAGACCTATATCACGAGCCATTATGTCGTAAATTCCTTTTCTTTGAACTTTAATTACGACATCTTTTCCGTTCAATAGAACAGCTTTATGTACCTGTGCTATAGAAGCTGAGCCTAAAGGAGTTTCATCAATTGATGACAAAATATCTTTTATATCACACATCCAGGACTTTTCCAGAACTTCTTTTACCTCAGAAAAAGGCATAGGTGTGACATCGGTCGTAAGCTCCATAAGGGCATCACAATAACGCTTGGGCAGAATGTCTGAATGTAGAGACATAATCTGCCCAAGCTTAACATATGTTGGTCCGAGTTCTTCAAGAATAGTTCGAAGCTTTTCGGGTGAGATTCCGCGAGTTATATGATTGCGAATCAGAACTTCCCGAATCTCTTTAAACCTTGAACTGTTGTCCTGTATGTTTTTAGTAGAATCAGCCATTTATTTACTACCTCGGACTTTTATTTTGTTTTATTCCTTCTCTTTTAGAGCTTCCTTGAGACTTTCTAAATCCTCTTTAGAAAGAGAGTTTACAAATTCACTCATGTCTTTCGGAGTAGAAGCTCCATCTTTGTGTTCTTTGTAAGTTCGCTTTAACTCTTTGTTGAGCTCTTTGCCTTGCTCAACTGTAATTTCACCTTTTTCTACAAGAGTTCCTACAAGCTCGTCAGCTTTTTCTGTAGTCAGAGCAACTGCGCCAACACTTGCCAGAAGAAGTTTCTTGAGTCCGTCTGTAATTGGGTTTGAATTATCTTTTGCCATTGATGAATCCTCCTTATAAACTCTTATTTGTTGTATATTAAAATCATACCTTGAAGTATGATTTTATATATCGGTATTCTGAAGTTATGCGCCATACTATGAGGCTATGACAACATAGTAATAATAAAATGATATAATTTCGGAAAAAATATTATGCCGCCAATTACAGCTGAGAGAATAGCGGCAACTAAAACCGCACCGGCAGCTGCGTCCTTAGCTTTCTTGGCAAGAGGGTTGTAATCTGTACATACCATATCTACAACTGCTTCAATGGCAGTATTTACAAGTTCTAAAGGGATAATTATTGCAAAAAGAAGAATGCACACAAACCACTCACTTAAGCTTATATTCAAAAGAAAGCCGAAAATAATGACCAGAATAGTAACGGTCAGATGAATCTTGATGTTTCGCTCGTCTTTGATGGTATTAAAGATACCTTCGAATGCATACCCAAAGCTTTTGTAAAGCGGACTTCTTTTTTGATTGTTTTCCATTGACGCTTTCCACCCTTTGTATATGACTTATAAGTCTATTTTACTATAGATGAAAAGCTTATTCCACAATTTTACCTAAAGTTTCTCTTTTTATGTAACAAACTCAAACTTCGCACTTGCCAGACTGGCGCCACCCCTTTGCTGTTATACAGGTACAGACAGTTTATAAAGTATTTTGCGTTTATTGAAGGTGTTAAAAATTCAGGGCATGATATCTGAAACTTTATATTCTGGGGTCCGAAACTCGCTTCGCTCAAACAGGCGGACCCCAAGCAGAATATAAAGTTCCAGATATCACGCTCCTGAATTTAATAACACCTTCAAAGAACGCGAAATACTTTATAAACTGCCTGCACTTGCATAATAGCAAAGGAGTGGCGCCAGCTTGGCAAATGGGAAGTTTGAGTAGCTTATAATATTTGCTCCATACCAATTTTGTAGGGCTTCATTCCTACTGATTCGTAGAACCTCTTTGCAGATTCGTTAAGACTCCAAACATTTAAAGTTACATTATAATAACCATTGTCCTTGGCCCATTTCAAAACGTATTCATAGAGACCTTTTCCAATATGCAGTCCTCGTTTATTTTCATCGACACATAGATCATCTATATACAGTGTTTTAATATCAGTTAAGAGATTGTCATCTATATGCTGCTGATGTATACAAAAAGCATAAGCAATCATACGATCATTTTCATCTGTAGTAGCAAAAATCGGCCTTGTATCATCCTGAAGAATTTCTTTGAGCTCATCATCTGTATACTTGTTGGCTTTCTTGAATAAATCGGGTCTTCCAAGATAGTGAACAAGGTTAACCTGTCTGAGTAGTTCGTGTATCATTGGAATATCTTTTTCATTTGCTCTTCTAAAATCCATGTTACAAGACCTTTCTGCATCTAACTATTCCGAAACAATGGGACTATAGCTCATGCGAACATCAATATCCTGATTATAGTTACCGAATGACTTACCGAATATAGTAAGTCCTCCAACGTGTTCAGCAGTATCAGGAACTTCCATTCTGAATTTAATATTGCTTTTGCTTGTGAGATTGAAACGATCAATGGTGACATCGGAAATCTGAAGTCCATCAATAAATGTACCGCGATGATTGATTACAAGCATCTTAAGAAGACCGTATTGATTCCAGTTAGGGAACCACCAATCGGGAGTAAAGATTCCTTTTACATCACCAAAATCCCCCGGAGATGTCCAATATCCAAGATTAACATCATTAAGATAAAAATATATATCAGACGGCCATACATTGTTAACACCCGGAGCTTCTGATGAAAGCTCGGCTGAAATGCATATCTCGTCTATTTTCTGAGAAAAGGGAATGAAATTGGGAATTACGTATTCTACATAACCTTTTGTAAACCAAAGGATATCGGCATGATATCTGTCAGGATGAGAAAAATACCTCGTGTCATCAACCTGGCCAATAAGCTGAGAGCTTGAAGCAATACCACAAGTTGGATATACTTCATAATCAGAAAAAAGTCCGACCTTTATAGAAGTAGTATATACGTTATCATCCTTGGTTTCGTCCTGAAGATCGATGAGTATTTTGTCAAGGTGAACAGAGCATATCTTCTGATTACCATGACCGGAGGTTTCGTTGGATACAGTAACGACACCGCATTCCTCAAGCTTCTTGATATGGCTTGTGAGCGCACCGTTTGTAATATTAAGACGAGATGCCAACTCATTCATGTTCATACCGTTATTATCCAGCAGGATTTTGACAATTTCTACGCGTATATCTGAGCCAAGTGCCTTGAAAAGATCCAATCCTTCTGAAAGAGATTTGATGTGTAACATAATTCCCCCTATGGAACAGTATATAGTATATTTGATTGATAAACAGTTCAGCACACAAGAGCATTAACCACAATCATTTACTTTATACTAAAATATTTCAAACAAGATTATTTTAATATAAAAAATGGGTGCTTGCAATGAATTAAGATAGCATTTTTTGCTATTTTCTACCTATATTTGACCAAAATCAAAACATATAATAAAAACTTATGCATCGTATAATTATTATCAATTTTACTTATAATCAAAAATGAGATATAGTAATCATGGTGATGACAGATGATCATCGCATTTATCATTTATTGCAGGTTTTCTGAAGCTAGTGTGCTGACCTGCTAAATTAAATTCCAGGAGGAAAATGGTTATGGTTAAGGCAGTTGTAGGCGCCAATTGGGGCGACGAAGGCAAAGGTAAGATTACAGATATGATGGCGGATAATGCGGATGTAGTTGTTCGCTTTCAGGGCGGTGCTAACGCAGGACACACTATCGTAAATAAATATGGTAAATTTGCTCTTCATACAATGCCATCAGGAGTATTTCATCCCAATATTATGAATATAATCGGTAATGGTATGGCTTTTGATATACCAAAGTTTATGGGAGAACTTAAGGATGTCACAAGTAAAGGTGTTCCAATGCCTCAGATTATGATTTCTGACAGAGTTCAGGTTATGATGCCTTACCACATTTTATTCGATACACTTGAAGAGGCCAGACTTGCAGGAAAGAGCTTTGGTTCAACAAAGTCTGGTATAGCGCCTTTTTATTCTGATAAATTCGCCAAAATCGGTTGGCAGATCAATGAATTTTTCCAGGATGATGATATTATCAAAGAGAAAATTGCTAATATCGCTTCTATAAAGGACACACTATTAGTACATCTCTATCATACAGACCCTATCAACCAGGAAGAACTTTTCAATACGATTGTTGATTGGAGGGAACAGATTCGACCTTACGTTGGAAATGTTTCCGAGTATCTTGACAAGGCACTCAAGGAGGATAAGACAATTCTTCTTGAAGGACAGCTTGGAACTATGAAGGATCCTGACCACGGAATCTATCCAATGGTAACCTCTTCACATACACTCGCAGCATATGGAGCGCTTGGAGCAGGAATTCCTCCATATGAGATCAAGCAGATAGTTGCTGTTACCAAGGCATATAGCTCAGCAGTAGGCGCCGGGGAATTTGTATCAGAGATTTTTGGAGAAGAAGCTGAACTTATGCGTAATCACGGCGGAGATGGCGGTGAGTACGGTGCTACTACAGGAAGACCCAGACGTATGGGATGGTATGACTGTGTTGCAAGTAAATACGGATGCAGGCTTCAGGGCGCTACAGATGTAGCATTCACGGTACTTGATGACCTTGGATATCTTGATGAGATTAAGGTTTGTGTAGCGTATGAAATTGATGGCAAAGAGACCACGCAGTTCCCTGTTACAAGGCTTCTTAAGGATGCAAAGCCTGTATATGTAACTCTTCCCGGATGGAAGTGCGATATACGTGGTATCAGAGAGTTTGATAAGCTTCCGGAGAATGCAAAAAAGTATGTGAACTTTATCGAGGAACAGTTGGGATTCCCTATTACAATGGTATCAAACGGACCGGCGAGAGAAGATATAATATACAGAACAAGCCCTTTGAAAAAATAATCTTGCAACATCGATTCGATTTTTTCAGGAGGTTATCAGTTTGAACCAAGGTAATAATCATAACTCCAAATGGAACGCAAAAAGAATTGCGGCAATAGTAGGGATTGTAATACTTGTTGGCATGTATATTGCACTATTTGTATTGTCGTTTGTTTTTCCGGCAGATTCTTTTGAGTTATTTATAACTGCTGTTGCAGGAACTGTCGGAATTACGATCCTGATCTGGATAACAATTTGGATTATAGGCGCTCTCTCAGGCAGACATACGATTGCTTCTCTTGATGCAATGACATCAGACCAGGATCATGATAAATATGGCAACCCTATACCACGAGAGGAATCCGGACATATTGATACAGTTATCTTCGATATAGGTAATGTTATTGTCGACTTCTCATGGAGACAGATGCTTAAAGATAAGGGAATTCCGGAGGATCTTATAGAGAAGATAGGCGATGCCAGCGTCAGAAGCGATATTTGGAATGAGTTTGATCTGGGAGTGATGACTCATAAGGAAATAGTAGAAAAGCTTTGCCAAAAAAGTCCCGAGCTTGCCGGATATATTCATACAGCATTTGATGATTTCAAGGGTATGATTAGACTTAGAAGTACGTCTATTCCTCTTATTGACGGGCTAAGAAAAGCTCATTACAAAGTTCTGGTTCTTTCGAACTTTTCAAAGAGTGCGGTGGAGGATAATAAGGATCAGATGGTGTTTTTGGATCATGTTGATGGCGGAATCTTAAGCTACAAAGATCATGTGATTAAGCCGCATCATGATATCTATGAGCTTCTTATAAAGCGCTACAATCTAAATCCTGCAAGCTGCGTTTTCGTAGATGATACCAGGAGAAATGTAGAAGCTGCAATTGAATCCGGTATCAAAGCTTTTCTTTACGAAAGCATTGAACAGATGATGGATAAGTTTTATGAACTTGGAATAAAGCCCGTACTAAAATGAATAAACATACCCAAACTTCCAACATCCTACGCGCGGCGTGTGCCGTTATCGATGTGAGAAAAAAGTAAATGAATTTGTGAAATACCGCTCCATTTGCAGCAGCGTTTGCCAACGTGAATGGGGCGGTTTTAGTGTAAAGCAAAGATTCTATTTTTTCTTTTTAATTCCCTCTTTAACCTTCAATAAAATATATAGCAGTCCTGCGATAGCTGCAAATACCAATGATATATTTATCATTGTATCGATATTGAAGTGCAAATATGAAAGACTTACAAAGCTTATGATAAGCAGCATCAATATCATCCATCCGAATGCAATCGCTACAACAAACAAAAAGCCAAGTACATCTTTAAAAAGATTCAGCGGATTAAATTCATTTTCTTTGGCACGTCTGTATGCCGCTTCTTCAGATTCGGTTTTAAGTATTTTTATAGCATTTTTTTCATCAGCAAAATCAACGCCGCTATTTAAAGTCTTCTTACTCATTTGAATTACTCCACTACCTTCGAGCCCCATATTGTTATTTGAGATTCCTGTCCCAAAGCTGTGAAGGTCATTGTTTCTATACTACTTCCCTCTATAGGCATAATAAGAGTCACACCACTATATGTATCTCCATTAAATTCAAGTTGAATATATGGTGTTCCATCTTCAAGACTCCACGTACCTTCATACGCCCCGCTTATAGTGCCGTCTTCTGAAAGCGTAATCTTCTTCGGCGAATTATATCCCAGGTTTTTGTAATCAACATCAAGGTTATGAATTATAACCTCGTATTGTCCTGCAACTTCAGATATATCGTATCCATTATAATTAAGACTTTCACTGTCAGTTGCATATGGCGCAGCAACAAGCCAGCCTTCCTTGTTTACAAACAACTGATGAATCTTAACATAATGACCTTCAGTTCCATTCGTCGTGCGCGTATGGAATACAATATAAGCTTTTCCATCATCATCTACAAAAGCCGAATTATGCCCCTGCGCAACCTGACCTACTGACATGGTCTTCCACTTATATGCTCCAAATAGTCTAACACCTATTCCTGTATTATAGTTAAAAGAATATGTATCATAATAGGGTGTATTGCCCTTCTCGTCAACATATCCGCCATCCGGTCTATCTGACCTGAACACCCTTATATTATAGCCTCCATTAGCTTCAAGATTACCGTACGAAATAAAAAGATAGTAATAGTCACCTATATGCTGTATATAGGAACCTTCTCCCGAAACATATGATCCGCCTGCTATGAGCTTACCAAAATATGCATCGGAATGTGTTCCTGTTTCATAAGTTACATCATAATCACGTAGTCCTGTTTCTTCATCAAGCTCAAGGAGAAATATTCCTCCCGACCAGGATCCGTAACTCATCCACAAATTTCCATCTTCGTCATAGAATACGCATGGATCGATACAGTTAGGATACATATCGCCCCATTTCTTGTTATCAACACCATATGTTATATAGCGCTCCGGAATAGTATCACTTCCAAGAACAGTATCTGCATCCGTCTGTGAATAGGTATCTGCATTAAAACCTCCGTACACTACGCTTCCTGCATATTCATACGGACCATATATGGAATCTCCTGTCAGAAGTACTATGTTGGACTTCCAGTTATCTCCATTAGCCGAGAGATAGATACAGTATTTTCCCATGGTTTCATTGTAGATAATATCAGGTGCCCACAGATATCCAAACCAGTCACTTATATCATCATCATTCCATTCTCTTATTTGGGCGATTGTTTCCTCTGAAAGAGATGCTCTAAAGTCGGATGTTCTGTCTTCCCAGTCAAAAAGGTCATCTGATGAAGCACTTGTGATATGCGTTCCTACAAGGTAATATTTGCCGTCAGTATCTTTGAATATCGACGGATCATGAACAGATACTGTCTTGGCGCTCTTCTTATCTTCGCTATCAAATTGCCTTACGACTTCGGTTAATTTAAGGTTTAGCACGCATCGAACAGTGGCATCCTCACCTCCATAACTTACATTTACATATGGTCTGATAGAGACGTCTGTAGACGATGATGCGAGCATGGGAGTAGAACTTTCTCCATCTCCTCCAACAAGAATTCCCTCAATTGTACAACTTTCGCCAGATCTTAACATCGGAAGATCATCCGGCATAGAATCACTTGTTGCCGCAACAAGATTAGCAGAATTTGTATATTGAAATTTCTTTGCAGAAATAGTGAAGTCATCTGTATCATTGCTCACTATAAGCGTATAATGTATTTCTTCTCCCGCTTCATAAGAAAGCTTATCAGTTGTAAGCATAACGCTTACGCCATCTTTGTTCTCATAATAGGTATTTCCATTAAGACCTTCTGATATTTCTGATATAGCTACATCTGATATATCTTCGCCATTTGAAGATATATCACCGTTTTGAAGACCGCAACCATTTGCAGTAAGCATTATTGTCACTCCTATAGCCATTGCTCTTCTATAAAATTTCCCAATACTATTTTTCTTATTCGATTTATATTTATTATCTAAACTCGAATCATGTCTATTATTTAAACTCGAATCATGTCTATTATTTAAACTTGAATCATGTCTATTTTTTAAACTTGAATCATTTTTATTAGCTAACCGCAAGTTATGCCTATTATCTAATCTTGAATCATTTTTATCGGCTAATTTTGAATCACATTTATAAGTAAAACTTGAATTATACTTTTCTTCACGGTTTAAATTACTGTATTCTGACATATTTTTTACCCATATTTTCGAATCATTCTTCAAAAAACATTTCTTGAACATATCATGTCCAAACTATATAAGTATTTTTACATCATGCTATTAGAAGAAAATACCGGCAAGATGCATAGGTTATTTTTTACAGATCCTTAAGTTAGTCTATAAATAAACTTCCGGGTACAAATGTACCCGGAAGCAGGTATAAACTATATCATTTATTTACTTTCAATTGAAAGAATATCAAGATAGCATTCTTCGCAGGTAAGAAGCAGATACATAGACTCGCCGTCAGGACAATTTGTTGTCCAGCTTGTCTTATTAGTATACTCATTACCATTTCTATCTACAATAAGTGCATCAACTACCATAGAAGAGCCGTCTCTTGTAATTGTAAGAGTAACATCAGCATCTTTCATAGCATCAAGCCATGTAGCCCAGTCATCGCCCCAGCTTGTATCATATGTGATGTCATCAACATCGTCATCCCAACCGAATGCATCAGCACGAATAGCAGCATATTCTACGTGATCAGCAGAGCCTACGCCTTCATCAGCATTAGGATTCTTGTGAGCTTCTGTCTCTTCGTTAGTAAAGATCATTACGTAGTTATCCCAGTTGTTAACACCATCTGAATAGTTCTTGAAATTGATTGTAGTTGTAGAACCATCAGCTATTTCGATAGGTGCTGACCAGTCAGACCACCAACCGTTTGTAAGATCTGTAGAACCTACGCTGTCAACAGCATCAGGATCGGCTGTAACTGTTATTGCATCTTCGATAGAGAGAATATCGATATAGCATTCTTCACAAGTAATTGCAAAATAGCACTCATCATCCTCTGTGATATCAGCAGGGAATGTTACTTTACATGTATTAGCAGATCCGAGATAATCTGTCTGAACAGCATCAACTGTAAGTTCAGAACCGTTTCTGGAAATTGTAAGCTCGACATCAGCTTCCATCATAACCTGCTGCAACCATGTGCCCCAGTTACCCCAGCTGTAGTTGAACAAAGAAGCATCGATTTCGCCATCAGGAGTCCAACCGAAAGCATCAGCTCTAACACATGCATATTCTACATGATCAGCCGAGCCTGATTCATTGGGATCTTCGTGAGCAGGTGTCTTTTCATTGGTGAAAACTACTACATAGTTATCATAGTTGTTAACACCATCTGACCAGTTTTTAAGTTTAACAACCTTGGTTTCTCCATCTTTGAGCTCTGTAAACTCTGACCAGTCGCTCCACCAACCATTAGAAAAGTCTGTAGCACCAACAGAGTCTATTGCATTTTCATCAACCGTAAGGACTACTTCATGACTTGGTGCTTCATACCTTGAAGATGCATCTCCGGCTTCATATAAAGCCTTAATCTGGCTCTCATCAAGCACATAATCGTAAACATAGATTTCGTCAAAAGCACCCTTCATGATAGCATCCCAGTAGTTAACACCGAGAAGGAAATCAAAATTATCAGATTCAGCCATTGTGCCACTTACAACATATGTAGGTCTTACATTTCCATCTGAATCATAGCCAACGAGTTCTTCACCATTAAAGTACAAATGAGAAATAATGAGTGTTCCATCCTCTGAAAGCTCTGTCGGATCTACTGTAAGAGTGATATTATTCCACTCGCCAACATGAGTATTGACTTCATCAGGATACCAGTTAGGCCACTTTGCATCATCTAGCTGATCATAAGCCCAAACACATGGGAATGTATTTCCGTCAGGGTTCCAATCCGACCATGTAAAGTTAACATAGTGCTGACCACCTGTCGAATCACCGTGAACATCAGGACCATACTGAAGTGTAGGCATATAATTAGCTGATCTTTCTGCATATACCCAAAAAGAAACAGTATATGTATCGCCAACACCATTTACGTCAAGCTTTGCACCCTTAGCGCCATCAACATACAATGCATTCCCACTTACACCCGTTACATAGGAAAGCTCATCATCAGTTGTTTGAACGATAGGTGTTGCAGTAGAATCCTGAATAGCAGCATGAACTCTGTCATCCTCTTCATCAAAAGAGAAATAGTACTTGTAATCATCAGGTATCTCTGAGGCTTCAACCTCTTTAGTCTCTGTAGTATCTTCACTTGATACAGATGCTTCCTGTGTTGAAGATTCAGACTCTGTAACATCAGTAGATGAAGTATCAGAACCTGATCCACAACCTGCAAGGAAAGATGCTGTCATGAAAACACCCATCATGACACTTACAACTTTCTTCTTCATAAAAACCCTCCTTTTTAATTATATCTTTTTTTAATAAGCTTTACTGTGCAAAAGAATCAACAACAGCCTGGTATGATGCAAGATCTTCATCAGACAGAACATCATATCCGCTTGGTCCAAAGTATGAAATCATAGCTTCTGCATGATAGTAGTTAGCCTGACGTGTTGCTTCATCAGCATAATCAGCCGCCTTAGCCGTACCTGCATCTACGAGATCATGTATACCAATTGAATTAAAATACTGATCGCAGAAGTTCCAATATCCTGCAATGTTATACCAACCATAAGATACAGGTCTTGTAATAGATGCGAAATAATCATCCCAGTAATCTACAGTTCCATCTTCATTTGTAACAGTTGGGAAAAGAGCTCTATACCTTGCCCATACATCCTCGTCTAATGTCATAGGAACCGGCATGTTAGCATGCTTAAGTGCAACGCCAGATTCATTAGTAATAGACTCATCTTCGTAGATATCAAGACGTGCATTCCAGCCGTCAACGCCAAATGTCATAAATTTAAGGAGAAGATATGCTTCATATGGATGCTCGCAGGATGTAGATACGCCACCCATATACATATTTGCAATTACATTATGTTCCTTCTCATCAACAACATTAGGAGTCACGTAAGGTACTATATCAAGTCCGTAGTAATCCTGATATGACTGCCCATCAATCTCAGTATTCCATAGATTCTGGAATGACCATAGACCTTCAGAAAATACTGCCACGTGGCCTGTTGCGCCAAACCATGTTGACCAGTCACCAGACCAGTCTTCCATAGCCTGTGTATTCTGTGAAGGTGCAACATATCCGCCGAGCTTAAGATCTGAGAACTGCTGCTCTCCTGTAGCCCAATAAGAAAGATCAAAATCTGTACCATTAAATCCAAACTCACCTTTAATCTGTCTTTCTTCCGGTGAGCAAGCTGCTATACCATAAAGTGAATCAAGTCTGTTATAATAGCCAAGACCGTAATACTTCATACCGGTTCTGTCATCTACTGTTGCATCCTTTATGAGCTGAATCATCTCATCCCATGTCCAGTCAGTACGTGGCATTTCCAAATTCAACTTATTGATAACATTTCTGTCAATAAAAATCGCACTTGGCTGATACCATGCAGGTACAGCAAATCTTACATCAGTATCAAACATGCCGATACCATACTCATTGATGGTTGCCATAAGATTAGCAGTCTCAGGATCGTTGTCGTAATACTCTGTGATATCTGCCCAGTACATATTCGCAAGAGCTGTATCAGAGTCTGTACCAACAAAGACATCCGGGAACTGTCCTGCTGCCGCAGCAGCCGAAAGGTCTGTAGACATATCGCTTATAACCTTGGTTTCTACGGTTATATTTGGATATTTCTCCATGAACTTCTCTGCCAGAATGTTGATTGTTGTCTCATCTTCATAATGCCAATAGGTAAGGGTTATATCATCTGTTGTAACCCCATCTTCGCCTTGAGACTGCGATGAGCTGTCCGAATCAGTATCTGTGGCCGTGCCTTGACTTGTTCCGGATCCGCATGCACTTGCTCCGACAACCATAGCTGCAGCAAGCATGCTCGCAGCAATTTGATTAAACCTCTTTTTCATATATTCCCTCCTTTATATTCATAGCTAATGCCTTCCCATAAGGTTAAGGCTTATACACATATTATTTATTCGCCTGTTATTCCGGCTCTATCTATACTTTCCACGAACTGCCTCTGCAGGATCAGATACATGATAAGAAGCGGAATAATAGAAAGTGATGTTGCCGCCATTCGAACCGACTCATTTAGGCTTGTTGCAGTGGAACCAACTGTAGCCTTGGTGGCAAAAGACGAATCGAAGTTTTTGAGCTGAACAACCAGGTTGGTCCATATACTGTTTCCTGTTAGTCCCTGAACATAGAGTTCCGTAAGATATGACTCATTCCAATACCATACAAAAGAGAAAAGAACTACGGTAACAATTGCAGGAACAGCAGATGGAACAGCAATTCTAAAAAATCTCTTGAAGTGACCTGCTCCGTCAATTGACGCTGCCTCCATAAGCACCTTTGGTACCTGTCTGAAAAACTGATAGAAAATCAGGATAAAGATCGGAGCATTAAGTCCATTACCAAGAAGTGCCGGAAGTACAAATGTCCACAAGGTTCCAAGAATTCCCATGCTGTTATAAAGAACATATGTCGGAATCATAGTAACCTGATTAGGCAGTATATAGGAGAAAATCAAAATTCCCATCATGATTTTCTTGCCCTTGAAATCATACTGTGCAAAACCGTATCCCACCATCATATCAACCAGAATATTACAAAGAGTAGGAAGTCCTGCTATAAGAATCCCCTTAAAAAAGGAAGCCCAAAAATCAAGCGAAATCCCGGCATCTATAAAATTCTGAAGATAGAAATGGCTTGGAATCCACTTAACGGAAGTATCCAATAGATCATTCTGATCCATGAAACTGGTACTAATCATATAGAAGATGGGATAGAGATATACGAAACCAATGCAGATAAGAAGGCCATATATAACTACCATCTTGCCGGCGCCCTGAGTTTCTCTTGTTCCGAATATAAATCTGTGCAGCTTTTCTTTGGTAAAATAGCTTCTTATATCCTTTTTAGTAATCGCCTGAGCCGTCATAGGTTGTGAACTTGCCTTTTCTTTGGATTTTTTCCATTCTCGCTGCATTTCTTCTCCCCCTCCTTTCTATACGTTTTGCTTCTCTTGCTTCTTTCTTTAACTGTCTCTTATGCTTTTTGACAAGTCTGTCATAATGATCCTTCTTGGAACCCAAAAGCAAGAAGAATAGTAATGTTATAAGCGTGATTACTATTGCATACATCCAGGCCATTGCAGAGGCATATCCGTATCCCTTTTCCTTGGTTCCGGAGAACATTGCATCCTTAATCATAGTTATAAGCTCGTTCTGTTCATTACCCGAAAGGAATATCACCGTATATACCGAACATAACAAAATCATTGATTTGATAGTGGGAAGTGTAATCTTCCAAAAGCACTCCCACTCTGACCCACCATCTATCTTGGCTGCTTCATACATCGACGGATCCACTTTTTGCAGCGCTGACAAAAATATAAGAATCTGAACGCCTGAATACCAGAGAATCATTATCATATTAGAAAAGATCTCTCCGATTCCTTCTGCTGCAGATGCAGGAAGAAAAGTCCCTATAGCAGAAACTATCGCTTCCGTATCCATTGCGGGAATACTTGATGCTCCTTCACTTACTAAAAGATTCATAACAGGTCCCGACACAATGATAACAGGAAGGAAGAATATAAGTCTGAAAAATCCTCTTGCAACAATCTTTCCATTAAGCATCATTGCAATCATCAAAGCGAATACCACGATAATAGGTACTTCGACAAGTGTCTGCCATATATAGGTCACAAGCTGTTGCGGAAATTCAGGATTTTCAAGCCATATCTGAGTGAAGTTACCGGTTCCCAAAAAGGTAAACTTCATACCATTAGGAGTAATCCTTATGTTGTACCACATGTAATAAAAAGACTGTGCCAAAGGAATAAGGAGAAAAGCAAAAGCTCCGATAATCCAAGGTGCCACAAACAGGTATCCCATCCTGGCCTGCCTTGATTCAAGTTTTCCGAGTTTTATTCTGGGCTTCTTGTCTTTTTTTGATAAAATCTTCATTTACTCTACAACCTCGTAAGACATAGTGTCTATGCTTATACCATCTACAGTCTGTGTGCTATCGCTGTAGTTAATATATATTACAACTCCATTTGAATATGTAACTTTAGTAATACTGTTATCAAGAAGCTCATGATTTACAATAACTGAGTCAGCTGTTTTTTCGTGAAGAGATTTGAACTGCTTGTCATAACTTATGATAGTATCTTTAAATGAACTATATTCAGAAGAATATATATCACTTGAATTAGTATTTATCAGTTCGGACGAACTTTCTTTGGTTATATAGAAAGAAGGGAAAGCTCCCGACTCCACCATTTTGAGGAAAAATTCCTTTTTGTTGGCTTCAAAATTCATGTAATTGGCGTATACCGGCATGATACCTGTAAGCACAATTGAAAGGAAAGGAACTTCTACATCCTCAAGAATATAGCTTGATGAATAAAGCGGCATATCAAGAAATGCTTTGGTATCCTCCCAGTAAGTTGCAATTGGAGTTTCAAGTATAAGATCAGTCTGATCATACAAGCTATCCAGCGTAGACTTGTATGAAGCAGCGGTATCAAACCTTGTATACTTAGTGCCGCTGTAAGTGTAGGTATACATCGTATTAGTGATACCTGCCACTGCCAGGTTATTAACTTTCTTTTTGGTATAGCTTGATACAACATCACTTAATACGCTATCAGCACGGGATGGTGTTATGTACAAAAGAGTATCATATACATCTTTATAGGTTTCATATTCATAGCGCCTTTTATTAACCTTCTTGACAACATTAAAGGTTGCATTCTGCTCATCAGGATTAATATAAAGTGCATTGTCATAGAGATATAAATCCATTCCCTCTGCTTCTGATTCTGTTATAAGCTTTGTAAGATCTGATGTTCCTCCTATCTTGCTGTCAGCTTTATATTTTCGAATAGGCAGATCATATAGTCCTCCTGCCTGCCATCCCTTATAAACTGACAAAATAGATGTAACATCATTAGAAATAAGATCATCATAAATATCTCTTATATCATCTGTTGTTGTCATTACGACTGCGCTTGTTCCAAGAAGCCACGATTCTCTCTCTGTCCCAAGGAAGTCAACCCTTGTCTTATAAGATACGTCCTGCTTTTTGAGCATGTCATTATCAAGAAGATATTGTCTGTAGCTGCCTGCCATTCCGCTATAACTTGCATTTTCACCTGATAGAAATTTAAATCTTATTTGAAGATCCGAATGGCTTCTGTCAGCTTCATATACATGAAGGGAACCCGATGTTGAATTATTACTTGTTGGCTGAGTATATAACTTTCTTAATATGAATCTTGCATAAGAGCGGTTATAATTAACACTTACCCCATTTGGCATTACATTTATATCTGCTCTTTGCGCACCATCTTCGACTATTCCAAGAAATGCAATCTGATCATCCGTGTGAGCAATTCCAAATACAGGAGCAAGAATCTGCAAGGGTTCTGTGATTGTATTATATCTGTCAAGTAAAAGCGTATTTACTTCAGATTCGTCAAAGCCAACATCCTCTCCATATATAAGAGCTGAATAACCGCTTGAAAATCTACCCTCTTTATCATCAAGATAGACCAAAGCACCATTTCCATCAGGAATGAACATATAGCCTTCTTTGTCATCAAGGTACGATGTTCCCATATACGGATACATCGAAATCGTTCCTATGTAGTAGGATTCCCCATCTTCTTTGATTGAATCTTCTGCAATTCTTGTAGTCAAACCATCATCTGTCAAAGATACTTCAAGTGTCACTCCAAGCTTATAGGTATTCCAATAAAGCTGGGCGCTAAAGCCTGTATCCGTATAAGTAATATTCTTAGTAACATCATCATTGATAAGATCTGCCTGCTTAGTATCATCATTAGCACTTATAAGCGTCATTACAACTGATGAATGCATTGCTCCAAGCCAGGTTGCATTACTTTTACCATCATCATAGGTGGGATAACTTTCAAGCCTTGCCCCGGATACCTTATCCTCTATAACAAGCGACAGATCATCCTCACTTACGTAGAGATTATATTCAGAGCTTGATGCTACAAACTTATGCCCGTCAATTTCACTTGCTGCATACACAACGCTTATATTGTCCGAAGCAAAAAATTTATTAACACCCTCTGTATATTTGAGGGAGCTAAGAAGCATTGCAAGCGCCAAGGCTGTGCACGTACCTTTTTTCAAATATCCAAGTAATTTATTAGCCGCCAATTCTATACACCACCTCTCCGATCAGTGACTGCAGGAAATCGAATACCTGCGACCACAATACATAAATGATAAATGAAAGCAAACATACAATCAGAATCGTAAAGGCAGTAAGTCCTATAATCTTAAAGGTCTCGCCTACTGTATAGTTATTGATTTCCCGAATTGCAATAAATACAAGAATAACAATCCAGCAAATCATGACAAAACGACCAAAGCTTACAAAAAACTCCTCATTATATGTAACCATATGACTAAGCGCAAAGATGAAAGGCATAAATACTATAAACGGTGACATAGAATAAATAAACGAGCAATAAATATGTCTAAACTTGCCTTCTCCATCATTGATAGTACACATAAGGTAGTTACAGCCAACAATAAGACCAAGACCGACGAAAATCATAACAATATCGGATACAACATCAAACTGTCCTTCCCTGACGGTCTTGAACAAAAATCCGCAGAAATACTTATTGATTATATAAAATACAATAACTATAAAAAGCAGTATGTTGGATGATAACACCGAAACCTTGTTCTGACGCTTAATTCCGTAGTTACCGTCAATAGGATGTCTCATATAGAAAAAGATATATCTAAGCTGCGATATAAGCTTTTGATTTCTTATCCTTGCTATAACACTCCTTGGCTTATCAAGAATATTCTTTTTCTTATCAAGTTGTTTGATAACCTTATTTAAAACAAGTAGCACAATAATTACGATTATCACCGCTGACAGATGCTTTTTAAGCCATATGTTTCTTATCTCCCAGAAGGAATCCGAGTAAAGGTCATTGTCCTTTGAGAGCTTCGCATATTTAAGTGCACCTTCATAGTCGCCTTCCTTGTAAAGTGCCTTACCCATTGCCATGTTGGCATAATCGAACAAATTGTTCATCGTAAGAACCTGTGACAGAGGCTCTTTACTTTCCTCATATCTTCCCTTTGAAAAAAGATATAAGGCTTCATGAAGATAATTGGTAAATTCAGTAGGCTCATAAACCTGAATCTGTGCCTTGTCGGAATCAAGAACATAAATCTTATCATCACTACTAATCTGAATTGCTTCAGCCTTAGTCGAAAGACCTATTCTCTGCTGGCCGTCGTCCTTGCCGCCAAACATGAACAAAAGCTGTCCTTCGTTGTTGTACTCATATATAAAACCTTGCTGAGATACTACAAAGAAGTTATCGTGATTACCGACAGCAATTGCTGCAGGAACTGTATCGCTTTTACCCGGATCCGTGATCATATTTACGCCGGCAATATTAAGACGTTTTATGGTATCGTCCTTTTCTCCTCTTGTTACTGTATAGATGATACCCTTTTGGTCAATAGCCATATTGTCGGGAGTTGCAGGGATATTGCCAACCATTTTGGCACGCTGCGCGTCTGTAAGAAGTGCTCTCCATACAATAGTCCATATGGAAGCATTAGTTGCGTTTGTACCAAAGTATCCAAGAAAAGTTCCACCATCAACAGGGCTTATTTCAACAATACCATTTGTATTGGATTCGCATACCACGTACATTGTTCCCGAAGAATTTACAACAATCTTAAGAGGAAGGAAATCGAGTGCATCCCCATACATAGGCACATCAGGCCTTCCATAGGTATGAATCAGTCCCCCGTTTTGATCAAAAACAAATATCGATTTGGCATCTCTGTCCGCAACATAGGTAATATGTTCATCCGTAACATATATACCTCTTGGTCCAACCAGAATCCCTTCGCCAAAGGTAGTGATAAGGTTACCATTCTCATCTCCAACCACAATCCTTTTATTACCACTGTCAAGGACATACATTGTTCCATCATCTAAAAGGGTAAAGTCTGTCGGTTCAAGAAGGGCCTCATCCCCAATCTTGGTGATCGTCTTATAAGGAAGATAGGCTGTCTGAGTTTCTGTTACCTGATTATATCCATCAACTGTATATGTCTTGTAAGGCGCATCAGCATTTACTACCATCCCGCCTGCCATAACAGATAGACTAATCCCCGTAATAACTATCCCCAATGCTTTCTTAAGATTATTTCGTAACCTGCATACTTTTTGCTTTTTTGCAAATAACTTTTTCACTTTTCCGTCCTCTTTATGTTTTACTTGATACCGGATGTAGCCATCGTGTTCATGACGCTCTTCTGAAGTATGCAGAAAAGAATCAGATTAGGCAGAAACAATATAAGTGAGGCTGCTGCAGCAATACCTTGTCCGGCTACTGTGTTAGTAGTCGTCGCACTTGTAAGTGTATTCATATAAAATGCCAATGACTTAAGTGAATCATCATTGATATAATAATTAGCATATTCAATATTGGTCCAAACCTGCTGAAAAACAAGGATTGCAGCCGTTGCAATCGCAGGCTTTATAAGTGGCAGGATAATGCTCTTGTATATTTTCCATTCCGAAGCGCCATCTATATATGCTGCTTCGATAAGAGAATCCGGAACCTGATCAACAAAGCCTTTGACCAAAAAAAGAGCTACAGGAACGGCTATAAGCGGAAGAATTTCTGCCAGATAAGTATCAATAAGTCCAAGCTTATTTACTATAAGATATCTTGGAATCATAACAGCCACTGCCACGAACATAAGTGCTATCTGGTTAATCTGCATCATTACGACTCTTCCTTTGAACTTAAGCTTGGACAGAGCATATGCTGCCATTGTAGAAAAAAGGAGCGATGCCAAAACCGATACAACCGTGATAAGTATACTGTTAAAAACATATTTACTAAGCGGAATACTTGCACTTCTTGATGCCTTGGCAAGCTTCGAAAAGTTATCAAGCGTAGGATGGGTTGTTATAAACTTAGGCGGGAAGGCAAACAGTTCTTCCATCGGCTTAAAAGCATGAAATATAATGAAAATGATAGGAAGCCCCGTCAAGAGTATCATTGGAAGAATCATTATATATATTTTTATCTGCCCTTTTTCGAATTTATCCGGATTAGTCCGGTGTCCTCTGTATGCTGCCATTTTTTTGCCCTCTATCTGTGGATAATAATTTATTCGTCTGCGCTTCCAAAAAGCCTGTTAAAAAATACCGAAAAAGCTTGAACTATCAAGAGAAGTACCACTGATACAGCAGCAGCATATCCCATTTCATATCTTATGAAACCATAATCTTCGATATGATTGACAATTAGCTGAGCGCCATATCCGGGAGTCGGATTACCTGCTAGCATGGTAGAAATTGTACCATTCTGGAAAGCTCCTACTATCTGCATGACCGCAGCAAACAGCATCTGTGGTTTCATGGAAGGAATTGTCACATATATCATCTCCTGAAATCTATTCTTTACACCGTCTATTGCTGCCGCTTCATATAAGCTTTCATCAACATTCAGAAGACCTGCGAGAATCGACAAAAAGCCAATTCCCATGCTTGACCAAAGTCCTATTATTATTACTATTGGGAGAAGATACTGTGAACTTGAAAGCCAAATAATAGGTTCATCTATGGCTCCAATATCCATAAGCCAGGAATTGATGTAGCCTGTCTGATCACCGGTAAACATGATTTTCCATAAAACTGCCATTGCAACACCGGTTGTCATACTGGGAGAATACAATATAAGAGCAAATATAGTTCGTGGTCCCTTAGTCAGATTTGAAAGTGCCCACGCAAGCAAAAAAGCAAGAGCATATCCTCCAAGACCAACTATAAGAGCATATTTGACTGTATTTGGAAGAACGTATTTCATGAATACGTCGTCAGCCGTTATAAGATTTATGTAATTCAGAAAGCCAACAAAGCTCGGAAACTGAATAGTATTAAAATTTGTAAACGAAAGCCCTATCGCAGTAATAACAGGTGCCAAAATGAATATTATGAATAGAATCGCATAAGGAGCTGTAAACAAATATCCTGCTTTATTTGAATGAGATTTGGCCCCAACCTTAGCTTTTTGTAAGAACATTTTCTAAGTTTCCCCTTTTCCACAGATAGCAAACAAATTTAAGCTTGCTACATCCTTATGTGCTGACTCATTCGTATTTGATCAAATATGAACAAGCCAGTACACTGGTCTTATAAGACTATTTGAATACCAGATTAAATATACCTTATTCGTTAACTGCCAAAATCAAAACGTCTCTCAACGCTCAAGTATTTCTTTTACCTTATCAACAGAAGGTGTAATGTACTCTTTTAATACATTACCGTCCGAATCAATGTAGCCGAATTCTTCAAGTTTTCTGCGGGTTTCTCTGTCAACAGTTTTGACAGTTTCATCTATTTCTGACCTTACAGATTCACCGTTTACTACTACATCATTAAATGCATTTGACAGTTCACGTTCCATCATGTAGCTTCCCAGAAGCCTGGGGGCTTCAAGAATGTACTTAGCCTGTTCTAAAATAATATCTTTATCATCCGTCGGATAAGGGAGTAGTTCAAAAGCTTCAAGATTGGCTGTGGGCCAGATATATTCATCACCGTAAAGTATCTGAAGCCTTTGACCAAACTCTGCCTGTACGCTTGTAGATGACCACCAGTCCATGAATTCCCAGGCCTTTGCTTCTCTCTCATCATCTGACGAGAACATCACTGTACTTTCAGCTCCGCCCGACATATATCTTAGTACTTCTCCACTTTCTTCGTCTATCACTCCGGGAACAAGAGATATTTCCCATGAATTAGCTATTTCGGGAGCGGCATTTAAAATAAGGTTATAGGAATTGAAATCTGCAATACCAATCGGCAAGTCCCCGTTTCTAAAATGCTGGTAGAAATTAGGTACATCAACCGGAAGATCATATAATGTAAAAAGTTCTGTAAGTTCTGTAAAACCTTCTACCGATTCCTCCGAATCAAGCTCTATATCAAGTGCAGTATCACCATAAAGCTCACCACCATTTTGGAATATAAGAGGAGTTGTACCATGAAAATTCCTCATAGCAAGCATAGCAGCTGTCGGATAGTATACATTAAGACCTCTCATCTGAAGATCCGGTAGCATTGCTATAAGATCATCAATGGTATCAGGAGCACTTAATCCAAGTTTTTCAAGAACATCAGTTCTATAAAACATAACATAGAAGTTCATGGTCTCCGGAAGCGAATACAATCCATCTCCCACAACTGACGGAACCAGAAGCCCATCCGAATATCTTCCGAATACTTCCTTGTAGTTATCAAACTTTGTAAGATCAACCAAGGCTCCTCTTATAGCAAGATCAAAAGGAATTGAATAGTTAATACCCGTTGCTATATCCGGAGTATCACCGGAAGCATTGGACAACACAAGCTTTTGGGCATCCGTCATGATCGACAGATCAACCTCAATACCTGTAGATGGAGTAAATTCCTCATCTATCATTTTCTGCATAATCTCAACATACTGTCTTGGACGATTAACCCATACCTGAATATGCGAATCATCTGTATTGCTTGCAGAATAACTCTGTCCAAAGAATGAATAGAAGAACCTTGCCGCACTCATCATAAGACCTTCAAAAAAGTTCAGTCCCGAAGGAAGCTTGGCGTCATTTTGGTAGATATAGATTCTATCTATCGCAACGTCATTGTCATTCATAATGTCAACGAAGTTAGCTATCTGTGTATTTATGGAATTAACGCTTGTCGAAAGCTCATCTACTCTGTAAACAAGCTCATCAGGCTCATCTGCAAGTGTTTGAAGCTGATTGGCAGCGATGAGGAGGTAAGAAAATGCTGCAACCTCCTTTGGACTATCAGCGTCTACATAACATTCTGCTTCTTCTGTGATCGCATACAGATCATCTACCCATCCCTGCAATCTTGTCTGAAGGTCGGGAATATATCTCGTAAGCTTAAGGTCACGATATTTGTCTTTATTGGTACCGGCTACCTTGGTTACCTCTAGCGAGAGATCACTTATCTGTGACATGATCCTGTCAACTTCTTCCAGCGCATATCTTATATTGTCCGCGCTTATGGTCATTGATATAGTATGCTCGCCTTCTGTCAGATAGACACTAAGTGCATTTCCATCTGAATCAGTGAAGGTTTTGGTAGTAAATCCCGTTGACTTGGTTAGCCAATAAGACTGAAATGCTGTGTTTGGGATTTCGTCATCAATCCTTATGTCAAGGAATACCGGAAAATCGTTTTTCTCGGATTGTCTGTAGTTCATTGCGATATTGTAATATCCGCTCTTCTCTACATCAAAGCTGTAAGTAACTTTCTGACCTGCTGTATTAAAGGAATCCTCATCTACAACATTAAGAACCTTCTGTTTGGAAGAAAGAGGACTAAGAGAATTATCATATTCGCCTACTGCATGAATTGATGAATCATTACGATATGTAAAATCTTCACCCTCTATTGTTATAAGGGCATCTCCAGCCGCGTCATCTGACCCTGTATATTCAGGAATATTCGTCTGAGCACAGAGTGTAATATCTCCAAGAAGCATAGTGCCTTCTTTGACAGATATACTAAATGTATGCTCGCCCTTAGAAAGTTCAACCAAAAGAGGATTTGAATAACGATAGCTTGAATCGCCAAGTTCCTTATGTTCCCATGTGATAAGCTTAGTAGGAAGAGCCACTATCTCATTCCCGTAGCGATCAAGATCAGTTTCTTCTTCGGAAATCCAGGTTGTTTCAAGTGTTATACTCCTACTTTCGTAAAAGGGATAATCACCATCGACCATAAATTCAATTTCAAGAGGAAGAATCGACTCATCATACGACAGATAGTCAAAAGCAATTTCGTATAATGCATCACTTGGAACATCTACTGTTACTTCAAGAAAGTCATTATGACCAACGCTTGCCACAGCTCCGTCCTTATAGTCATAGCTATCTGTCGTAAGAAAAGAACTATATTCGGCATTAAGAATATCTTCCATCTTGTATGTGACATCTTCTCCCTGATATTTAGGGAAAGTATATCCTGCACTTATAGTTGTATAATTGGTAGAAAGACGCTGAAGAGTGGTTTCTGTATTATCACTGTCTGACAAAGAAGATTCTGCCGAAGTATCCAAAGAATCAGATGTAGAGAGTGAATCAGAGCTTTCAGATGCATCTGTAGCATCAGATGTAACATCTGCACTTCCTGTTTCCGATGCCTGTGCCTGCAACGAACACACCTGTCCTACTAATGATGATAAAACCACAAGAGTAGTCAAAAGATTTGATGTCTTTTTGATCTTGTCTTTAGAAATTCCCCTTAATAATGCCATTTTCATAGCTCCCTAATAAATATAAGAAAAGAAATACTTTTACTTTTTTCTAAAGTTTAGACTTTTATTAAATAATTCACTTTTTCATAACTATATCAAGCTTACATCCAAGGTTTAGATTTTTCAATACAATTTCACGTTTATCTATAGAGAAAAGAAAGCCTCATTTTTGTGCAATTTTAGTGCTTGAATTCTATAGAAATTTGTTGTTTTTTCCAAATCCAATATTCACCTTTGAATCTTAACTATATTAAGAGACCATGGGGCAAGTTTTATGCAAAAGCTTCCATCCAAAAGCGCTATATTATAAGTATCAGGCTTAACCTTCTCAGGAACATTCACATTAGTAACGTCCCATAGACTACTTGGTGATCTTAGTACAATAACCCTGGCAAATCCTGATATACTATCACCTGTTACTACGCGAACATCCTTTGCTGTATCAAACGCATTAACAAACTTAAGATATATATACTCATCATCTTTGGTTGCTGATGCAAAAATATCTGCGTTGTAGCTTTCAAGTTTATATGTAAGTTTTCCAAGCTCTCTTTTTCCTGTGACATACGAAGCTGATATCGTTCCGGCGCCACTTCCGCCAAAATTAATCGATGTGGTTACCTCTACATCTTTAGAGACTTTCTCCATATGACATGCTCTTAAATTGCCGGCATATACACTTGACGAATAATCTCCCATTGTATAGCCTTGCACTCCGTTCTTGTAAACCTTAAGGCCTGTACCGTTTATGGAATCACCTATGCAATACTTAAATAGATTCATCCTGCTTTCATCAAATCCCCCGGGTTGTGTTACAAGTCCGCATCCTACCTCTATCACAGCGTCCTCATCAAGTTTTATAGCCTTTACCGTCACGGTATAATCACTAAGCTTTTTAAAAGCAGGGTTCCTTGTTGCTATGCAAGCTTTTATAGGATCAGCCGCTTTTCCAAATTCATTTACATCTGCTTTATTCTTGTCAAATTCAAATACATCTGCTTTATTCTTGTTAAATTCATTTACATCTGCTTTATTCTTGTTAAATTCATCAAAATCGTCATCAAAAAACAGATATCCGGTTGCCTTTGATGCGTCTATTATTATTCCCTCTTCAAAATTTTTGTAAAATATTTCAGTTCCATCTATATTAGAAGTTACTTTTATATTCAAAAACTTAACTCTGCCATTTGATGCAGACAAACAAAAGCCACCATGAGGTTTAAGCAGTGTCATTTCCCCATCTTCTATCTTTTTTTCATCAAGCCTTATCAGCTCCTTGCCAAGATTGGTCATAAACAGCTGCTGAACGAAATAGCTGGGCGTTCTGTATACATTCGTCTTATCAAACCATATGCAGTCAGGTGTCCATCTGTACGTTCCGTCAGTTGATATTTGATTAAAAAGAGGTGCTGTAGATGCCATTCTTACTACATCAGAGTTTCTCTCATAACCAATCATTGTAGCAGCTTCCGCAATCGCTCCTTTTAATGTGTTCTTATCTGTCGAAGCATACTCTCCTACAAATACCTTCGGAGACTTATCTTCATCCAAAACTATTCCTTTTTCTATATCATTTCGATATGCTCTTTGGTAATAATTGTATCTATCAACATTTTCAAGAAGATAATCGTTGGATCTGTAATAATGCTCATCTACAATCGTGTCAAGGTAGTCCTCTTTGTATTTATACCAGTTAATTTCTTCTTCAAAAGACTCCTTGCCATTTGTAAAGCGGTAAGAGGAAACTCCCTTATGCTTGCCGCAGAGGAACTGCCAGCCTATCTTATAAGCATCATCATCCGCCTGAGCACCTGCAGTTGAGACAATCGTCAGAGGATATTCGGGATAAAATTTATCCAAATGCTCTTTTATCCTATGATAAAAAATCTCAAAGTTTGCAAAAAATTCATCGCCCCAGTTCTCATTTCCAACTCCAAGGTAGTGAAGGCCAAAAGGGTTTTCGTGTCCCATGTCTTTCCTTATTGCAGCCCATTTATTATTATCAAAATCTGTGCTTATAGCAAAATCTATGAGATCAATAAAATTAGAAATATATTTCTCTCTAAGATATCCTCCGGCAGGGTTGGCATAATCGCTCCTTGCCTGACAAAGCACACCGCAGGCCATAACAGGGAGAGGCTCTGCTCCCAGATCTTCAGCCATCTGGAAGTACTCCATGTAGCCAAGACCCAAGGTCATATTGTACCCCCAGACGTTAACATTCTCTTTCCTAAGTGCAACATCCAAAACTGAATCCTTCCAATCATATACATTTTCCCAGGTATATGAACCTTCAGAGATGCAGCCTCCCGGAAATCTTATGAATGATGGGTGCATATCAACAAGGCATTTCATGATATCCCTTCTCATTCTATAATTGGGATTTGCATTAAAATTTCTATTGGCACTCTTGGAACCTTTCTCCTCTTTGGCTCCCCAGACGTCTCTTGGCATGAGTGATACCATATCAATGCAGCAGCCTTTGCTAATCTCAATAGATAGCTGACCCATTGTAACAGGCTTATCTATATTCTGTATTTGTATTGTATTAGTATACTTACTCCAATTGCTCTCTGCAGGAATAATTATTGTCACCGGCTCTGATATAGCTATACCCTCAGAATTTTGGGCAACTACTACGAGTTTTGCATCAATCTTAGACTTTGCATAGATAGAAAAGTCGTATAGGGCGCCGCAATAAAATGCCATAGCACATTCGCCTTTTTCACCGCAAAAGCCGTGATTTACTATAGTAATATTTTCCAAAGCTTTTAGATAATGCGGATTGCGTTCTTCTTCATATCCAAGATAAGAACTTACACCGTTTTCAGAAAGGACTTCAACTTTATCAGTATCACCATACCAGTATTCAAGAGGTTTATATTTTCTTTCGCCCGGTAGTCCGTTTTCCGTACTTTGCGTATTGTAATTAGAGAAAGTGAAATTCTCAAAGCTTCTGTTCTGAACCATTTCAGCATAAATTCCGCCATCAGCACTGTGATTAATATCCTCAAAGAAAAGACCAAAAAGGGTCTTACTTATATCAAGAACTTTTTCATCTTTATGAAGGACAAATTCATAAGGTATGGTATTTCCTGGCACAGCCTCGGATTTAAAGCTTTTTAAAACACTTTTATTTCCCTTCTTTAGTGTTGCTGTAAATATAAGACTTACAGGTTTTTGTATATTACAAAGAAAGCCTTTTGAATCTATTATTCCCGCAGGCTTTATATCCCAGCTTACAGTAACTCTTCCTTTCATTAGTGATGATGCAAGATTCACATGATCTGTGATGATGTCCTGTGGTTTTTGAAGGAACTTATCTCTTGCAATATCAAGAATCTGTTCATCCGTCATCTTCTCACAGAAAATATCCGTAACCTCTTCTAATGACAAGGTCTTGTTATAAATCCTAAAGTCCGTTATCATCCCTTCATAGTAAGGATCAACATCAAACATAGATTTTCCAATATAGTTATGGTCAAGCTTTCCTTCTGAAAGCATATCCATAAAGCTTCTGAACTTCTTATAATTACCGCTTGAAGTCTGACTTATAATACCGTCTGCAGCCAGATCACCATTTACATAAAGCTTTGGTCCTGCACTTGAAGCCGTCCCTTTCATTGAAGGAGCTATAGCAAGAACAACATGAGTCCATTTACCCAAAGGCGCAGCCATCCCGGCATCTGCCGGAAGGTCAGAATCTGCATAGCATATCCCCCTCAAAGATCTTGTAAGAAAAAGGTATGGCCCGTTTTGATCATGTCCAAAATCAAAAATCCTCTCCCATCCAAGAGCTTTGCCGCCAGGCCTAATCCATGCTGATATCGATAATCCTGTCATATCATCTGCATATTCAAGGACGCTTTGCGGAAGTTCAAAATAAGATGAATCTCCACCTTCTCCCCCTGAAAATACCGCTCCAAAAATTTCATCTTCTTTTTTTATAAACGGTTTTCTATTTCCGCAAGCTATTGCATTATTCTCTTTTCCTGATATATCTTTACCGGGATTATTATTATCATCAAACGGATACCATGCAATAAGATTATTATCAAGCTTTCTCATACTCTCTCCCCTGTATAAATTTCTATCAATCATTCAAAGCTTATTATCAAAAGAAAAAATCGGTGTCCCGTCATCTCCCCATTTGATAGGCATGAGCATTGCGTGACGGTTGGGATTATATAAAGGGTCGCCTTCAATTACCGATTCTGTGCGTGCATGATATACCATAATATCGTTGCCATTCTCGTCTTTAGTAAATGAATTGTGCCCAGGTCCATATATTCCCTTGGCTGCATCTGATTTAAGAACCGGATATCTTGACTTATCCCAGGATCTTCTATCAAGAAGGTCACTGTTTTCATCAGCAGTCAGCATTCCCATGCAATAAGCAGCTCCTGTCTCACTTGACGAAAATGTAAGGAATATTTTGCCAGCTCTCTTAATTACGGCAGGTCCCTCATCTACCCAAAAGCCAACTCTTTCCCAGTCATAATCAGGTGTAGTCAAAAGAACCTGTACAGTCTTCAATGTGCATGGATCTTCCATCAAAGCAATATAGAGATTTGATATCTGTTTGCCAACTCCAACCTTCTCAGCCCAGACATAGTACCAATTTCCATTATTTTCAAATACTGTTGCATCAAGCGAAAACGCTTTGAATGAAAATTCATCATCTTTGGCAGCTTGCGGAATTCCTCTCTCTATCCATTTATCAGTTATAGGATCCTGCCCCAGACATTCAAGAATATATGGACGAAGATGCCACTTATCCTCTGCATCTCCTGCGCCAAAATAGATATACCATTTCCCCTTAACACAGTGTAGTTCCGGTGCCCATATATGATTACCCATAGAGCCTGTCTTATGCTTATACCAAATAGTAACTTCTTTTGCATCCTTAAGGCCGTACAGCGACTTTGATCTTCTAAGAACGATTCTGTCATAATCCGGAACTGAAGCCGTAAAATAATACCAGCCATCATCTGCTTTAACTACATATGGATCTGCCCTTTGAAGTATCCAAGGTTCATTAAATCTGATTTCTGTTTCTTCCATAACCTTATCCCTCTCATATTTTAAATCTCTATTATAAACAATATAGCTATTTAACTAATAAATTATTTTACCTTTTTCTAAATTATATTGATGCATGATAAGCTTTTCAAGATATATTGTATATTTTATTGCCTTATTTTATCTTTTCATTAAATTTTGCCAAATTATTTTAGATTAAACTGTATATTTTTACAAAGGCATATAGTCTTAAAATAAAGTCTCAAACTTCCTACTTGCCAAACCGGTGTCACCTTTTGAGGTTATGCAGGTGGGAAGTTTGAGATCCTATGTCTTTTGACACACAAAAAAAGCAGGCGTAGCCTGCTTTTAGTTATTAGTTCATATCTATAATCGAGCCATTAAACATTAATCTGTGCTTTAACACCCAAATCATTTTTATTGGCATCAAGTATTGGTTTTACTGTTTCTGCCAGGAATTTATCAACCTGATGAGCACTACATCCTACATACTTTGCAGGATCCATGGACTTTTGTAATTGCTCAAGCGACATATGAAATGCCGGATCAGCTGCAATAAGTTCAAGCAGATTATTATCTTTTCCCTCAACTTTAACATTTTTGCCGGCTTCCATGGAAAGTTCTCTTATCCTTTCATGAAGTTCCTGACGGTCTCCTCCTGCCTTTACCGCATCCATCATGATATTCTCTGTTGCCATAAATGGAAGTTCTGCCATTAGTCTTTTTTCTATAACTTTGGGATATACAACAAGGCCATCTACAACATTAAGGCACAGATCAAGGATACCGTCTGTTGCTAGGAATCCCTCAGGTATCGACAACCTTTTATTGGCCGAGTCATCAAGTGTTCGCTCAAACCACTGAGAAACTTCTGTAATTGCAGGATTAAGAGTATCAACCATCACATATCTTGCAAGAGAACAGATACGTTCAGATCTCATAGGATTACGTTTGTAAGCCATTGCAGACGATCCAATCTGACTCTTCTCGAAAGGCTCCTCAACTTCCTTAAGATGCTGCAGAAGTCTTATATCCTGCGCCATTTTAGTAGCTGATTCAGCAATACCGGCAAGGACATTTACAACTTTAACATCAATCTTACGGGTATAGGTCTGTCCTGAAACAGATACCCACTTATCAAATCCCATTTTCTTGGCAATCATGGGATCAAGCTTATCAACCTTGGATAGATCTCCTTCGAAGAGTTCAAGGAATGATGCCTGCGTACCTGTAGTACCTTTACATCCCAGAAGACGCATATTATCAAGTACATAGTCAACATCTTCAAGATCATAGGTAAAATCCTGAAGCCACAGACAAGCTCTTTTACCTACTGTTGTAGGCTGGGCAGGCTGAAAATGTGTAAAACCAAGTGTCGGAAGATTTTTGTATTCGTCAGCAAACTTTGAAAGCTCTGCAATGACATTTACAAGCTTCTTGCGAACCAGTTTCAGGGCTTGTGTCATTATAATTATATCTGTATTGTCACCAACATAGCAGGAAGTAGCTCCAAGGTGAATGATAGGTTTAGCCTTGGGACACTGAACACCGAAAGCGTATACATGGCTCATTACATCATGACGGACTTCCTTCTCACGAGCCTTGGCAACATCATAGTTGATGTCATCCTTGTGCTCATTCATTTCATCAATTTGTTCCTGAGTAATATTAAGTCCCAGTTCCTTCTCTGTTTCTGCAAGAGCAATCCATAGTCTACGCCAGGTTTTGAATTTTTTGTCCTGTGAAAAGATATACTGCATATCCTTGCTGGCATAACGTTCAGATAACGGGCTTATATAACAATCCGTACTCATAAAATCCTCCTAATTACATTTTCGATGATTAACACGATGGCGATACTCGCTTCGCTCACACAAACGCCTCAAGCAGAATATAAAGAAGTGGGGTGGTGCCGGTTTGGCAAGTAGGAAGTTTGTGTTATGATTTTTCATCAAAGGCTTTATTTGCATAAGTCAACCGCCTTTACATTTATAACAAATCTAATTAATTTAATCAAGTTTTTTGAACACTTATTCAAATCATGACTTTTTATTTGCATACTGCCCACACCGAAAACGTCAAATGCAGGTTGCAGCCTGTAGCCTGCAACCTGCATTTGCTATAATTCAACTCCCTTAAATCTTGCGACCTGATCCAGAATCTCATTGGCATAGCGAGGATAACTTCTGGCAAGATCTTCAATCTCGTTACGGGCACCTCCTATTACAATCTCACGGTTATAATCCATACGCTTTCTAAGTGTCTGTCTTTGAACTATAAGATTATGTCTTACCTCAACCTCTTCGTTGTGATTTATAAGTGCCTCCGGCTGATGAAGCCATATCTCCGGAGTTTTGACCTGCGAAAAGCGCAGTGCCCTTAAGAGCTGTCTTTGATCATCTGCAAGCTGCTTTTCAGTTTCCTCAAACTGTATACGCAGTGCTCTTTCTTCGTGATAACGATCGACCATACTCTGTAATTGGCTGCTTGATTCTACTCCATATTTAAGATACATATAGTCAAGAAGATTCAAATTGTTAACATATCTTACCTTAACGGTATTTTGAAGTTGAATAAGCCTTGCTTTGGCTGCTCTAACAGATTTTCTTTCCTGCATGCAAGCTCCATGTCTCATATATAGACTTACAATTGAAAGCGCCGCAACAAGAATCACCAGCATATATGCAAAAGTAACATCAAGTCTCATCACTGTCTGAAGACTTACCAGTATTATAAGTACTATTACAAGTCCCACTATTACAAATATAGAAAGATTTCTATTAGTAACAAGGGCTTTTTCGGCTTCACTTTTGCGAACATCATATGCCTGTCTTTCATTATCAAGCCTTATAAGATCTTTTCTGATCTTCCTGTGATAGTCTTCAGAGTCCTTCATCTTCTGTATTATATCCTTCTCCTGACCCTGGAGTTTTTCTATCTGTTCATATTCTTTGTCAGTCATTTTGCTTTGACGTCTTAGATATTGCTGGCGCTGCTCTTCATTTTCATATATCTTTCTGGCATAGTCGTTGATTATATCACGCTCATCCTTTGGAAGCTCATTTAGAAGCTCCATGTCATGAAGATACCCCGTAACTGTCCTGTATTCATACTGAAGGTTTTCTATCTGCCTGCTGCCTTCTTCCATTTGAGCAAGACAGCTTTGGACATAGCTTCTTCTTGAAGCTGCGTCGTCTATGTTAACTCCCTCTCTCGAATAGACAACCTGCTCCCAATCTCCTATAGGATGTCTGTCAGCTTTTTCTTTGCGAAGCGGTCTTTCATCCTCAGAATCTGTTTTTACCTCTTCATCTTCAAGATCCTTAGAAAGTTCTTTTTCAATATCATCAATATCATCTTTTTTATGACGAAATAAGTTCAAAAATCCCATGGCAATCCTTTCACATAAGTCATAGCTGCCTTAATAAAAAGCTGTCAAGAATCTCTACAAACTTTAGTTACACATATTTCTGTAATCGTCCTTCATCCTCATTATAATCTCTTTCATGCCCTTCTTGTACGAAGCAAGGTCACCCTCTGTTTTGTATACAGATAAAGTTGCAAGAAAATGTTTATCTTTTCCTGCATCGTACATAAGCAGCGCATCTTTCATTTTCTTCTCAAGTTCCATAGAAAGAAGATATGCATCCTTATTATCAGCCATATAATCAATATACTCTTTTTCTGTCATGCAGATTCTGACGGCAAATATATAGGACATAAGGGCACTCTTGGTGTGAACCATGTCATATTCTTTGTGAAAACGTTCAGCCGCCTCCATAAAATTAAATTTCTTTGTATAAATAACTCCTTGATTATGATATACCTTTGCAAGCTCTTCTCTGGCTCCCTGCGGAAGATTGTCTTCCAAAAACCGGTACTCGTCAAGGGCACTTGAAAGTCTGCCCTGTTCAAGGTACATTAAAGCCTTGCTAAGCTTTTTATCAAACTGATCCATATGGGAGCTTTGCTCAAGAAGAGATTTCACCTCTTCAAGCTCTTTGTCAGTGTTATATCCAACATAACCAAGAATCGTCATTACAATTTCAGACAGGCTTGCACCGGATTTCTTTAGATTATCCAGCATATCTGCAAGCGGCTCAAGAAGAAGTGATTCTTTGATCCACGTTATAAGCTTATCTCCAAAATCCTCCTCTTCCAGCATGAAGGCGTTATTGGTGATAATATAGCATAGTTCTTCGATTGTATATAATTCCGTATCGAAATGTTTCATATAATACGGTGTATCTGATCTTGCACCGACACACATTTTTACATTACTCATATTATTATCTCAAAGACTCCTATCATATTTCAGATTATATTATCAATCTCAATATTCCTCTTGCAGGAAACATCAAAACTAAAGCAGATGCCACTTGGAGGAAATATTTCACCAAAGCCCTCATCTTCGACATATACAGTAAGTATATCTTCCGACTTCATCAAAAGATCAATTTTAAGCCTTGTAGTCCTGTCCGGACGTTGAGGAATATCCTTAAGCTCAAGCACCTCCTCATGCATAGTACCTTCTATCACAGAAGTCATAATAAGCTTTAGTACAGGGTCATGGTCCAGTATCACATTAACAGATGCTAAAGCGTCGTACCACGATACTCCCGCATCAAGAAGCGCATGATAAACTTCTTTACCCGACTTATCAATCATCATACCCACATTATAAAAGAGCTTGTCTTTCCCAAGAAAAACATAATCCTTCAAAAAGTTATCCGGATTAATATTCTGCCTTGCAGCTATACTGGCTCCTTTTGAAAAAAGGTTATTTCCGAGGAATACTCTTCTACCCATGCACAAAAACTTAATACTTTTCTGCATCCACTGGGATCTAAAGCCATTACCAAGAAGATATACGCTACCAACAACCATGTCCTCCATATGATGGCGCAAAAGGAAATTGAGCTGTTCATCCATCATATCAATCTTCTCATCGGATTTAGGCAACATAGGATCCGCAAGCGCAAGATCGTCATAATAAGTCGTATCAACGCAGGCCACAACCGGACTTAAATCTCTGTTGAAGCGTAATGTATATACATACATTCTCCCATAATCATAGTCGACTGCTAACACATTTTTTCTTCTAAGCTCTTCCGGCTGATATAGCATGTAGAAATACAAACTTTCTTCATGGCTCTGATATGATACATCACAGCCTCCAAGCCCTAGCTTTTCAACAACAACAGACAATACTTCTATCATTTTGTCGTCAAGATCTCTTGCTGTAAAAACTATCGATTTAACAAGCTCCATCGACATTTCCATTGACAGAAGAGATAAACTTCTTTTTATAAAAAGAGCAAGCAGCGCAACCGGGCTATAATTTGTTCCATCAACCTCTACGTCAGTACCTTTCCTGGCCTTATCCAAAAGATCTCTGATTTCAATATCATCATTTTCATTTATTCTCTTAACCGCTTCTTTCCCATAGCTCCAGAGCGACGTTCCTCTTTCTTTGGATAGAACCGTAGGAATATTATATAGTTCTGCCCCCGCAAGGACTGAGAGTGTCTGCGGCATGTCAGAATCCGAAGACAGATATGAAATCTGGCAAAAAGAGTCTGACAAATCATATCCTAATACATAATTTTTGGATTTTTTGGTGTCAAATATCATACCGGTTTAAAAAACTCCTCCACAAGGAATTTGTTCTTGAAATATTCAGATGCAAGCTTGAACTGTGCCTTGTCATCATTTAAGTTTTCAGACATCATCATATCGTTGATAAGTCCATACATGCCTTTACCGGCATCAGAAGAAAAGCTTTCATCATCAACAGATAGGATGCCACTTTCTGTCAGCTTCATAGGCTTTATATTTCCATTGTCGTCAAGTCGTTGTTCAGGCTCTTCGGTTATATAATACTGAACCTGCTCTCCATAGAAAATGATAAAGTATGTTGCATAGATTCCTTCATACATCTCTTTGAGATCTCTAACCTGATATTCTCCCGTATCTCCGGCGTTTTCAGAAGTCACAAACATATAGTGAACGCGGCATCTTATGCCCGGTCTCGTATGATATTCAAGTATCGTCCTGTCTGCAAAGATATTCATTAGAGACGCCAATTTCGTATAATTCTTAAAGAACTCAAAATAAAGACCATCCGCCATAAGTAACTTAAGGAAGTGCTTGCACGTTTCATCGTTTCTGGATACTCCAATATCCATTTTGTCATTAACAATGCCCTTAACCATTTTGTCTTTTTCCAAGGAACCTTCATAGGCAAAAAATTTAAGATATGCTATCATAACAAGCTCGGAAAGCTGTGTTCCATTTTTGAATAGGTTTTCAATGCGGCTATAAATATATGGTTCGGTCACCTTGTCTTTGACCACGTAGTCATAGGAGCACTGTGAAAGGTATGCCATTTCAATCTTAGCATCAGCTCCGCTTCGTACATACTTCTGAAACAGTCTTGAATGATCACCGAGATATGAGCCTGTATAGAGCATCTGAACAAGTATACGCTCCATAAGATCTCTGTTCTCCATCCCATAGGATTCAGAAGCTTTAAAAAGATCTCTCATCTCCCTTATCGTGCCGGTAAAACTATTACACAAAAAGAGAAGCGTCGGCTCATCGTATTTGCCCATATGAAAAGCATACCAGGCAATCTCAGAAAGAACCTGATCCTGACTATCATTTTGAGGATCAAAAGCTCTTCCACTAAGCCTCATGATAATCTTGGGATCAATACCATAGCAGCCATATCTTCTCAGCCAGTTAATGGCCTTATCATACATACCGGTCAGAACCATAAGCTCAAGCATTTCACCGCGCTGCCTTTGCGTTAACTTGTCAGGTTCGATGATACCAAGATATTCTGATAACTGCCTCATAAAATCATTTTCATAATAAAATCTTATAAGATCAGATCTTATCTGGGCACGTACATCCTCTCTAATAACATCAGAATCAGCCAGGTCTCTGTATCTTGAAGCATTCTCAAGAGTTATAGTATAAGCACTTCTACCAAGTTCGCACAAAAACTGATCAAGATTCTCTGTTCCACTTTGAATATAAGGAGTTGCTAAAGAGATAAGATTCCCGGGATTCATCATTCTACTAATTGTATAAGGAGCAGAAGTAGCATGCCTGTCACCGTTAGCATCTGCAAGAAGTATTGTATACTCGCTTCCGTACAAAGGCAGGTCACACACTCTTGCGACAACATCATAATGCATCTGACTCCTGCACTTGTCATATACAACTATAACTTCTCGTATATCAGGATCCTCAACAACAATTCTACAGGTATACAATAAAGACAGGAATTTCTGTGCATTCTGAGCATCTATCATCTGAGCATTTACTATATTTTGGTATAGCCATCCAAGCGCAGGACTGATATGCTTTTTTTCTATTTCTGCAACAAGAAATTTCTCTATCTGAAATCTGTAAGATTCATATAGCTCCGGATATGTATCCCTGTGCTCATATATATATCTGTATAGAACAGCATTCCTATCCCATGAGAGATTACTCTGATACGAAAAATACATCAAAACAACTCTAGGGATATCCTCCAAAGCTCTACCATCCTCATCTTCAGGAAGCGACATCATATAGTATTCATAAAGCCTTGTAAGACGTAGTTGCTTGACCGCACCCTTTTGATACCAGAAAAAGCTATCCTTATCGCATCGCTCCCCCTTCATAAGAAGCGAGCATATTGCCATCAATGTTTCATCACTTTCCTGACTTTTGTAGCTAGCTTCCAGCACCTTTACAAGGCGCTTGTCATAACTTTTGACACTTGAAGAAATATATGTAACCTGCTCCATTATAGGTATAGTAAGTATGCCCTGATCAGCTGCAAATTCAAGAACAGATATTGTAAAATCATCAAGCCTTAGAAGCATCTGCGGCTTATTTTTGAGTATAGAAAATGCATCCATATAAACAATAGGAGAATTGCATCCGTTCTCATATTGATTTTTTAGAAGATTCCATTTATTCTGTGGATTAAGTGAATACTCGTCCGAGACATAGCCAAGTATCCATGCTATACGCCAGTTATCAGGGTGCCTTTTAAACACCTCTTCAATAAGTTCTGTAGCCCTTTGTATATCAGACTCTTCCCTGCTTATAAGTGTCTGAAGATACAGATAATAACAATACATCTGCTGCCCATATTCTGTTCCTAAATGTGCCAGTTCATCAATTCTTGGCCTAATCTGTTCCAGAATATACTGCCCCTGATTAAGCCTTCCTGCAGTTATCAAAAACTGAACGCCATATAGTTTGAATTCAACATCATCCTGATCCTCAGAGAACATCCTGCTTATTATCTTACCTGTAGAAGACATCCACTGCCTGGACGAAACGCGCCTTCCCCTAAAAGCAATATAAGACCTGAGAAGTTCGCATGTCAGGCGCTTCTTGCGTATATATACGCTATGTGACTTTTCATCATCCAGCGGCTGTGATATCGTTACAGGTATATTTATATGTGTATACTCATTGTATATTTTTATACACCCATAGTTGCGTCCGCTATGAAGATAATCCGGATCGATTCTAAAATGAAGATAAGCCCTACTTCCTAAGAAATCCACATCAGTCAAATAATTCTTATCTCCAAAAATAAAATCCCCATCAAATTCCACTTTAAGATGAGCATATCCCCAACCGCCTTTTATTAAGATAATACTCCTGTCTGTAATCTCTTTAGGTCTTTCTTCTTCGAAGCTTTTGGTATCGCATTCTATGGAAACAGGCTGCTTTTTATTAATCGCTATAAGGAACTCGTCCATATTGTGCTGGGACATATTCTCCTTGGCAAGTCCCCTATAAAGACTTTCATATTGGGCATCATTACCCTTAAAAATATAATGAAATTTATTTGAATAAAAAAGATGAAGAGCTTCATCCCACTGTGCTCTTGCAAGATTTGCAAAATGGAAAAGATTTCTGATATCTCCAAGGCTCGAAGATATCTTTGCCTGTTCGATTGTGACGCTAAAAGCAAGCATGTACTCCCCTCTATTGGAAATAACTCTAAAAAAGCCTTTTATAACGTCACCGCCAACAAGACCTTCACTATGAAAACAATAGGATACTTCACTCTTTTCCCCGGAAAAAGTGTCAGTAAGTACCTCCATTCGTATTTCGGTAGAAGAAACGCTCCCATAAGACAGCTTGTGCATAGGTCCTGTAACAGTAAAGCTGCCCTCTATCTCCTCTCCTTGCTGTATGGTAAGTTCAAGATGCTGAAAAGAAAATGAAAGTTCCCCCCTGTCATACTCAAACTGTCCTTTTAAAATCCTGTCAATACTCTCTTTCAAAAAAACATCCCCCGACTAAGCATTTAATATTATTATGATACCACAAAAATCCCCGAAATACATACATGTACGTATCTCGGGGACTTTTATATTTATGTCACAGACTTCCCACGTCGAAAACAGCGTTTGCTCCAGTCAAAATGTGGGAAGATTGAGCTATGTTATTTATTTTCTTCTGTAAGAAGAACCATGATGTCATTTGAACGATTTACAAACTTTGTCATATCATCACCTGAAAGAGGAGCATTCTGAATTCTGGCGAGATCATAGAGCTGTTCGCAAATCATCTTATTGTTCTTATCATCCTCGTGCTCCATAACATATTTAACTAAAGCATGGTTAGCATTAAGAACAAGCGTCTGACCCTCTTTGGACATATCAGGCATGCTTCCCATTCCATTAAGAGCATACATCTTCATCATGTCCTGCATACGACGACTCTCTTCAGAAACTGTAAGGATTGCAGATACCTTCTTATCTTTAATCTTCTGAATCTTAACTGTAAGAGTGTTATTATCAACAGCCTTACGCATCTTCTCTTCAAGCTTTTTGGCAGTCTCTTCAAGCTCCTTCTCTGCCTTCTTGGAAGTCTTTGATGTGAAAGTATCTGTAAGATCGGCATCAATTCTCTGGAACTTGATATTCTGATTCTTCTGCTCTATTGACTGCATGAAAGGTGTATCAATGTTGGTATTGAGAACGAAAGCCGTCATCTTCTGAGCCTTGAACATATTAATGTACTGACTCTGTTGTTGTTCATCGGTTACGTAATAGATAGTACGTGGCTCTTTTTCGTCAGAATCTTTGCTTTCGGAAGAATCTGGAGCCGATGTATTATCCTTATCTGTATTATCTGACTTTGCACTGTCTGTTACAGGCTTGCCATTTTCGTCAACTACATCTACATCAACCTTGTTACCATTTTCGTCCGAAGCTTCTTCTTTAGCAGCCTCTTCGGCTTCCTTGTTGATCTGAAGAGCTTCAGGAAGAGTCAAATATTTGCCGTCAAGATCCTTGAACATAATGAAATCATTGATCTTCTCAGCGAATTTCTCATCCTTAAGATAACCATATTTGATGAATGGAGCTATATCATCCCAATACTTATCATAATTTTCTTTATCTGTCTTGCAAAGGCCGGACAACTTATCAGCAACCTTCTTACTGATGTAATCAGAAATCTTCTTTACAAATCCATCATTCTGAAGAGCCGATCTTGAAACATTAAGAGGAAGGTCAGGACAATCAATAACACCTTTTAGAAGCATCAGATAATCCGGAATAACCTCCTTGATATTATCTGCAATGAATACCTGGTTGTTATAAAGCTTTATTACGCCTTCGATTGATTCAAACTCCATATTAATCTTAGGGAAGTAAAGGATACCCTTTAAGTTAAACGGATAATCCATGTTCAAATGAATCCAAAACAATGGTTCCTTATAATCATTGAAGGTCTTCCTGTAAAATTCAAGATATTCATCCTTGCTACAATCATTTGGAGCTTTGGTCCAAAGAGGATGTGTATCATTTAGAAGCTGAGGGCGACGACGAATCTTATATTTCTTCTCTTCAGGCTCCTTGGGCTCTTCTTTGCTTTCAGAATCATTGTCCTTTTTAGCATCAGCCTTATCCTCTTCCTTGACTTCTTCTATGACAACATCGCTTTCAAGTTTCTCAGACTCTTTGACGATCTCAGTACGATCCTCATCAACCTTTGAAAGATAGATTTCATAAGGCATAAATGAGCAATACTTCTGAATTACTTCTCTTGCCTTATACTCATTACAGAATTCAAGGCAATCATCAGACAGATGAAGAGTTATAGTAGTTCCTACACTCTCCTTATTGCCATCAGACATCTCGAACTCAGACGAACCATCACAGGTCCAATGAACCGGTGTTGAACCCTCTTTGTAAGAAAGTGTATCTATATCCACTCTCTCAGATACCATAAATGTCGAATAAAAACCAAGTCCGAAATGACCAATAATCTGATCATCAGAAGCTTTGTCTTTATACTTTTCAAGGAATGCTGTAGCTCCTGAAAAAGCAACCTGGTTGATGTATTCTTCTACTTCATCAGAAGTCATACCGATACCATTATCAGTAATTGTAACGGTCTTGTTCTTGTCATCAAGAACAACGTCAACTTTAGGTTTGAAGCCCTCCGGAAGTTCGTAATCTCCCATTGCATCCATCTTTCTAACCTTGGTTATCGCATCGCAGGCATTGGAGATAACTTCACGATAAAAGATGTCATGATCCGAATAAAGCCATTTTTTGATGATCGGAAACATGTTTTCCGAATTGATACTTAAATTTCCCTTTCTTTCTGCCATTTTTGGTGCCTCCTGAAACATTTAAAATTATCAGATTCTGAAAAAATCAGAATTTATCATCTATTTAGAGCAAGTCTTTAGTTTTTTAGCTCACTTAGTAATATTAATTCTCATGTGACCAAAAGTCAATAAAAAATTAGCACTCAAAGAACGTGAGTGCTAACAATCATCTCGAAACGCAGTACAGATAAGGCTTATATGAGTTCTTAAACTTTTATAAACTAGGTTTTATTTTTTATTTTTTTTATAACTTTCCAAGGATAAAAAACGAACTCCGGATAAACGAGTTTATGGAAAAGAAAAGCTGTAAGGATAGAACCATAAAACCCAAAGACAATACCAAGAACAACATGAACAGGTATATTCCTGATTCCAATAAATATAAGGAAAGTCCTTATAGAAGCCGCATATATTGTATGTAATAAATATATAGGGAAAGTATACATGGATAAAACTGTAACAGATTTTATCACAACGCCACCGGCCTCAAGGTATTTAAAAAGTATTGAAAACCCAAGGCAGGCCAACGTCCCCAATAGAATTGTCCATGCGCTAAAGGTTGCTCTATATCCATACGAATATAACGCACTCGAAATCCCTACGAACAGGATCAGAAAAACAAGCGATGTAAAAAGTATTCGCTTTTTGGGTGCAAGATTCTCAAATCCCATACGCTGCATTATCATGCCAAGGACAAACCAGAAACCATACTGAGCAATGGAATATATTACAAAAAAAGGAGCCAGCATTGCCGAAAACATATAAAGAACAAATAATACGATCAAAATCCCCATAAGGATTTTGATATTTTTGACGTTTGGAATGAATACGAACAAGAAAAAAAGTGTATATAAATACCAATACTGAGCCGATGTGGGAGACAAGAACAAAAAATCAAAAAGGTGACCTGTTCTTATATTAACAAGATCTACAAATTCATTTTTTAATAGCCAGGTTATGATAGAGAAGACAAAATAGGGCACGCCCAAGGAGATGAATTTATATCCTATATTGCGTATCCACTCTTTGAAATTCTCTGCTCTTTGACCACGTTCATAAAGATATCCGCTGCTCAAAAAGAAAAGCTGTACATGGAAGAGATAAATAAGCCATATAAAAAAATCAAGTCTGCTATCACGCACAAGTATCCCTGTACGCAATAGCCCTTGCAACAAATGTCCAACAAGGATCAATGCACATGCAAGAACTTTTATACAGTCTATCCAGCTCTCTCTTCTATTCATGTCCTTCAATCCTCAAAATACTTATTGTATATATCAAAAAAATCTTTGGTTGTTACTTCCTCATCATCGCACAAAGTTACACTATCCCACAGCTTACTGTTAATCTCTCTTGTAAGAGCTTTTGCAAACTCATCATACTCTTTTGCAAAAGCTTCACTTCTGCGCTCTTTAGCAATTCGAACCTTGTTTAGTTCCGTTTCCTCTTTGTCAAAGGTTGTAACACACTTTATGAGCATATAACCATCTTTTGTTTCTATTATATCTGAAATCTGGTCAGTTGAAAGATTAAAAGCAACTTCTTCCAGATTTTCATCTACTTCACCTTTTCCAAATGAAATAGTTCCTTCATCTGCTTCATTGTATGTTTCAACCATACTTTCAAAGCTTGCGCCTTCATCGATAAGTAATGAAATTTCCTTCATTTTTTCATATACAGCTGCCTTTTCGCTATCTGACATTTCTATGCGATTACCGGATTCATCTGTAGTATAAGTCTTAAGCAGTATTTGCTGAACAGTCAGCGTTCTGGCTTCATCATCACTTACTTCAGGATTGATATCTCTGATAGTATATTCATAAAGTTTGCTCGCAAGCGCTTGTTCCTCATATAAATTTACAAGTATATCCAATGTGACATTGTCCATAGCTTTTATATCAGCGTCAGACAAGCTGTCGTAATACTCGTTTGCCGCATTAGCGGCAGCTTTTTGTTCAGAGTCATCAAGCGTTATACCATTTTGCTCGGCCAAAAGCACCATAGTCTTAATCTGTGCAATTTTTGCAAGGCAAGAAGATTTTAGACTTTCCGTAAGATCTTCATCTGTATCCCATATCTTTTTGCCAAGCGTGCTTTGATATGAATTCTGCGTATTGATAAGATACACTTCTACCTCAGCAAGGCTGCACGATATGTCTTCGATTCGAAAAACCTCATCCTTGGCAAAGCCCGTTGTAAGGACAACGCTAATACCATCTTTGCCATTTTCAAAAGGATTTGCACAACCGGAAAGTAAAAGACATATAGCTATGATTGCAAAAATTTTCTTTATGCAGTTCATATGATAATTTCTTTTACATTTAAAATTCATATACTATTCATTATTTTCTTTAGCTGCAAGAATGCTTCTGGCAACGCTTATACCATTAGCGCTTGCCTGCTGCAATCCTCTTGTTACACCTGCACCATCACCAATAGCATGAAGTCCCTTTATACTTGTTTCAAAATTCTTATCAACAATTACTTTATTTGAGTAGAACTTGACCTCTACACCATACATAAGAGTTTCTTCTGATGCAATACCCGGAGTTACCTTGTCAAGCGCCTGAATCATCTCATCAAGGTCAACCATTATTCTATGAGGAAATACAAGTGACAAATCTCCCGGAACAGCGTCTTTAAGCGTAGGAATCAGATTGTTCCTGCATAGACGTTCATCCGTTGTACGTCTTCCTCTCTTGAAGTCACCATAGGTCTGAACCAGAATCTTGCCTCCGCATAGCATGTTCGAAAGCTGTGCTATCTGCTTGCCATATTCAATAGGTGTATTGAAGGGCTTTGTAAAATTCTTGGACACAAGAAGAGCAAAATTGGTATTACTGGTCTTGTACTCCTGAGCTTTATATGCATGGCCGTTAACTACCGCAAGATTATCATCATAATATTCTGTAGCAACCTCTCCTGAAGGGTTAGTACAGAATGTACGAACCTTATCATCAAATGTAGGTGTATGATATATAAGCTTCGCTTCATAAAGGTTCTCATTAAGGAACTGCATTACCTCATCTCGTACCTCAACTCTGACACCTACATCAACTGTTCCCGGCTTTGTCTCAATGCCGACCTCACGGCACAAGTCCTTGAACCAATCTGCACCATCTCGTCCAACTGCTATTACTATTCTGTCAGAATAAAATGTATCACCCTTCTCGGTAGTAACGCTTGTAACCTTGCCATTATCAATGCCAAGAGAAGCAACCGGACTATTAAATAAAAGATCTACTCCGGCATCCTCGAGATGTTTTTGCAAAAGTCCATAAATTTTGTAGCCCTCTTCTGTCCCAAGGTGACGAATGGGGCACTCAACAAGCTTAAGATTAGCATTTATGGCTTTTCTGCGAATCTCACGAATTTCTTTTTCCTTATCTATTCCATATACGCTCTTGTCTGCACCGAATTTAAGATATATTTCATCAGATTCTTTGATAAGTTTGGTTGCCTGATCGTAGCCAAGTATTTCAGGAAGATTACCTCCTACATCCGGTGAAAGAGAAAGCTTTCCGTCAGAAAATGCACCTGCGCCGGCAAAACCTGTAGTAATAGAACAGGGCTGGCAGTGTGCACATACTCCGGTTGTTCTCTTCGGGCATTGACGCTTTTCTATACTGCGTCCTTTTTCTATAAGAAGAATCTTCATATCAGGCTTCTTCTCTTTGAGCTCGTAGGCGCAAAAAATACCGCCCGGGCCTGCGCCTACGATGATAACATCATAATTTTTTTCCATAATCAAATCTCCTATCCTGCCTTTTAATGTGCATTATTATGATACCACAAAACGCCGTTCTATAGGGCGCTAATAAAGCAGAGCCAACACATTATAATACAGTACTTTGCCATAGGTGTCAAAAATCTATGGTGAATGACATCCTTTACTATCTTTTGTATTCTACTCAAACATTCCACATAGAAAGTAGTCTGTGCAAAGTGTTGTAACAAAATCCTACGTAATGTTAGCCCTAATTTCTATACAGAATGTTTAAGCAGTTTATTTTTAGTTTAAGCTTAGTTTAAGTCGTTTTATTATTTATATTAATAAAAATCAACCAAAATGATTAAATATATCACTATATTATTTATTTTGATGTGCTATGATAAGTTTTATCAAGTTAGATATCATAAAAATAACATATCCATCCGATGTATGTATAAGAAATATCAATAAACAAGACTTTTTATATTATATATATGTGTAATACGCAAACTGATTATGGAGGAGCTATATTATTATGAAAAATTTTGAAAAGTACAAAAGACAATATTTCATGCCACCTGTGTGCACTTATGATTGGGTTAAAAAGGATTATATAGATCATCCTCCAATATGGTGTAGCGTAGATCTTCGCGACGGTAATCAGGCGCTCATCGAGCCAATGAGTCTTGAAGAAAAGCTCGAATTCTTTACTATGCTGGTAAAACTTGGTTTTAAGGAAATCGAAATCGGTTTTCCCGCTGCGTCTGACACTGAGTTTGAATTTGCCAGAACCCTTATTGAGAAAAATATGATTCCTGACGATGTAACCATTCAAGTTCTCACACAAGCCAGGGAGCATATAATAAAGAAAACTTTTGAAGCTGTAAAAGGAGCTCCTCGCGCTATTATCCATCTATACAATTCGACATCTGTTGCTCAAAGGGAACAGGTTTTTCATAAAAACAAAGACGAAATTATGAAGATTGCTGTTGAAGGTGCAAAGCTTCTTGATAAGCTCACCAAGGAAACAGAGGGTAATTTCTCGTTTGAATATTCTCCGGAATCATTCCCGGGAACGGAAGTTGACTATGCTGTTGATGTATGTAATGCCGTTCTTGATGTATGGAAGCCAACACCTGGCCATAAGGTTATTATCAATATTCCAACAACTGTTGAAATTGCAATGCCTCATGTCTTTGCAACACAGGTGGAATACATTCATAAAAATCTCAAATATCGCGACAGCGTCACCTTATCCCTTCATCCTCACAATGACAGAGGAAGTGGTGTTAGTGATGCTGAGCTTGGTATGCTTGCAGGAGCAGATCGCATTGAGGGAACTCTTTTTGGCAACGGCGAACGTACCGGCAATGTTGATATTGTAACTCTTGCTGTTAACATGTTTTCTCATGGAGTTGACCCTCTTCTTGATTTTTCTAACATTCAAGAAATTGGAGAAACTTACGAAAGACTTACCGGAATGCATATTCACGAGCGTACTCCTTATGCAGGGGCACTTGTTTTTACTGCATTTTCAGGTTCGCATCAGGATGCTATATCAAAAGGTTTCACCTGGCATACCGAAGGAAAAGATGATGGATTCTGGACTGTTCCTTATCTTCCTATCGATCCCAAAGATCTTGGAAGGAAATATGAAGGAGATGTCATCAGGATCAATTCCCAGTCCGGCAAAGGCGGCGTAAGTTTTATTTTAAAGACCAGATACGGGCTTACGATTCCAAAGGACATGCAGCCTGACGTAAGCTATACAATGAAGGGAATCTCCGACAGAGAACATTCTGAACTTACACCTGAGCGCATACGTGATGAGTTTGAAGCCAAATATGTCAAAGGAGCAGGTGTATTCCAGATTATTGAATGCCACTTTAAACAGGGCGAAGGGATATTGGCCGAGATCACAATCCTTCACGGCGGAAAAGAACACGTAATTGAAGCTTCGGGTAATGGTCGACTTGACGCTGTTAGCAACGGCTTAAAGCAGTACTTCGATATTACGTACGAACTTTCAACCTACGAAGAGCATGCCCTTACAAAAGGTTCTTCGTCAAAGGCAATTGCTTATGTTGGTATCACCAAAGACAATCAAACATTTTGGGGTGTTGGCAATGACGAAGATATTATCCGTTCATCTATCAATGCTTTGTGTGTAGCTGTAAACCAGCTCGAACAAATCAAAGAACTTCTCAGCAACAAAGACGAACGAATCAATGCCATTATAAACTACATACAGGAGAACTATCTCACAGTCACGCTTGAAGATCTCTCCCATAAGTTCTATCTCTCAAAGCCATACCTTTCCAAATATATCAAGGAAAAGAGCGGTAAGACTTTCGGAGAAAACTTAAAACAGGTTAGACTCAAGAAAGCTTCAACATTACTCAAAAACGGAAACATGAAAGTTGAAAGAGTCGCCGAAGCATCAGGTTACCAGAATGTCGAACATTTCAACAGACTCTTTAAGAAAAAATATGGTATGACGCCTGTTCAATATCGCTCAAGCGCCAAAAACTAAACTTCAGTATCTAAAGCTTCCCACATCGAAAACGGAGCTTGCTCCAGCTAGGATACGGGGTGCCCACCGCGAAATAGATGGCAGTATAAAAGTGCCCCTATCGCATGGGAAGTGTTTCCATATATTTGAAAGCCTTTGAAAAGATAGGGAACTTTTATACTGCCATCTATTTCGCGGT
>ERZ842401.446-NODE-446-length-60002-cov-14.217492_pt1 | contig 60002 bp, 49 predicted proteins | sample MGYA00521270_ERZ842401 | MGnify/ENA primary metagenome ERZ842401 (study PRJEB31892, sample SAMEA3878208) | bioreactor metagenome | biome: Moose rumen | place: Sweden | collected 2011-10 | study: EMG produced TPA metagenomics assembly of the PRJEB12797 data set...
GAGGACACGTGACCTCCTACATTGTACCAACTTATTTTTTGCACATTCCTTAATCCAAAACGTTGATAATATCATTTTTCTTACCATATACTTTGTTATTTGAAGTATTTGTTGTATCTTTGCAGCCAAACATAAATCATTATTAATATGAAAACAGCAGCAGTCTACGACGCACAGTTCATGCACAATTTGAGCGTTATAGCCCAGAGCGAGACTTTGACCAAGCGATTAATTAAGTATGTTAACAGACTTGCAATGCCAGCAGCAGACCCTACGCTGATGACTCGCGAAGAGTTCATGACTAAAATTGACAAAGCAAGGAAACAGACTGGTAAACAATTTGCCAATGTTGATGAGTTAGACCAATACATCCGCAATCTATGAGTCGCTATAGTGTAGAGATTAAGCCTCAGGCTCAAGAAGACCTTAAAGTGCTGAGCAAGAGTGAACCCAAAGCCTACCGGAAAGCTTTGACACTTATTGCAGAACTTTATGATCATCCGCAGACAGGAACAGGAAAGCCTGAACAGCTGAAGGGATGCGGAGGTTCGTTGTGGAGTCGCCATATCACCAAGAAGCACCGATTAATATACGAGATTATCGAAACTGTAGTTCATATTGATATCCTCTCCTCTTACGGCCATTACAATGACAAGTGAATTGAGGACAACCGCTTAACACAAGGCGACAAGAAGCAGGGAATTAAGGCTAATGACTATAAGAAGATCACGAAGGTAATAGATGAGAACGCCGATATTATTGTCAAGCGTTGGAAAGAGTATTTTGAAAAGTAGGAGGATTGCGTATGAAGATTCAAGAAATATGGTTTGATGTCGATTATATCTACGGCAGAGATGAAGAAGGACGTGAATACAAGCAATCGTTGTTGTGGTATCCACGATTGCTGCAAGCTAATGATGATGATCGTGGCAAGTACACCTTCGGACTCGATGGCATTCATTGGCGTGGTTTGGATGAGGATGTCAGCTTTGAGAGCTTCGAATATGAGGATGCTGAGCCAAGTGCTTTGCAGCGTTTCTTCCTTACTCATAAGGAGATTAATGTGGCGGAGTTTGCCCGACGGATACACATCAACCCCACGTTGCTGAGAAACTACATCAACGGCTTTAAGAGGCCATCAAAGGAACGTGAACAGGAGATTCTCAATCACATCCATCAGTTAGGCGCAGAGTTTGTTGCTGCATAATTCATCTTTTTTTCTCGATAAATCAAAGTTTGGTTACATCAACATAACACACGAAATCAAGGACAAAGGCACAACAAAGAATTGAATGTGCCTCGCTTCACTTATGCCTGATTAAGCAGACTTTCAACATCACAACTTAGGAAATCGTCCAAAGAAACACCGCCCGTACCTACGACAAAAGCCCGTTTGGGATGGAATGCTTCTACGAAAGCTGGCAACCCAGAGTTCATTCCGCGACGACCGCTTTTCACCTCTATAGCTGTCAACTCACCATCGTTATCTATAATGAAGTCTACCTCTTTGTCACTCTCGTCTTTACTTCTTGACGGCTCACGCCAATAATACACCTTGTAGTCCAGTTCCTCAGCCATACTCAGGATGTGTGTTCCTATAGCACTCTCTACCCATCGTCCCCAAAGTTTTGTGTCCGTCCGGTCGGCAAGAAACGAATGGCCCTTATAGGCCGTCAGCAGCGCATTGTTATAAACCTGGTATTTGGGTACAGAGCCACGCTTACGTGCATCGTCACGAGCATATTTCTGCAGGCCTGTCAACAGGGCACACTCATCAAGGATGTCCAGATAGGCCGCAAGCGTGGTCACATTCCCGGCATCCTGCAACTGACCCAGTTTATTTCCTCGAAACCAACGACCTTATCAACCTCTATATCATCATCAACTTAGTGAGGGATGCCTGCGGTTTGTGGCTTCCCTTTTCGCAAGGAGACTCTGCGAAATGCTTTCGTTTTGTCTTTCGGTTAGCTGCTGCGGCAGCGATTTCTTTTCATATTTAATCTCTTTTCAGGGTTTGCGCTGCAAAGATAAACAGAAAAAACAATATACGAAAGAAAAAGCGCGACCATTTCTTCCATTTCGCGAAAAATATTAGAGAAGCAGAAAATACTATAGGGGCTTGCCGTACTTAAGTTCATGCTTTAAGTATTCATAACAATGTGCAGGACTCTGGTAGTAAAGGCCTGTTTCCAAATCCATTAACTTGTCATAAAATTGTGAATGATAAACAATGTCAAGCGCGTCCATCACAGAGATATCCTTATCCTCTATCAGGTATCTCGCAACATCATCAATCATCAATTCAGTCAGGAATTTCTGTTCTTTAGTCATAGCCTCTTAAGTTTTGAGATGGCGAGTTCAGTACCGAAGAAGAACTGCCTATTGAGTCCTTTATATTCCAGTTCAGACACCAGTTGCTCCAAAGATATCCCTCCAAGAAGATATCGGCGAAGTTGGAAGGCCACAGTATCGTCGGCGACAGGGCCAACCACTATGTCATAATTGTGAGAGAAGCCCTTATGATCCATATCTCGATTGTCAAGTACGAACTGAGCCCACTCAACAGAAACCTTGGGGAATAGAAGTGTCTTCATGACATGGTCATAAAGCATCGTTTCATCAAACTCATATCGAGTCACAATGGGTTTCCCTTTACCACTAAGTCTGACACGACGAAAAGCCATGTCGTCTGCCTGAGATTTTATATCCGTCAGATAAAACCCCTTGCCGAAATCTTTATATGGCTTACAGAGTGAAAGGTCTATTTCTTCTATTGTGACATTTGAACCATGATAAAGTATCATCCCAGTCCACCTCCATTTCGTTTACAAACAACAGACAAATCTTCCACAGCATCATTCAGAGATAGTGTATGCTCAGCAGCGTAGCACTCATCAAGGAATGCCAAGCCCCCAAATCGTTTCAAATATGAGTATGACTGTTTGGGTTGTAGATCGTAATGCTCACCGAACACAGAAATGCACGTAATGAAATACGATAGTTTATCTTTTTGTTCCTTACTCATATTTGTTTTCTGGTTATTATCTCATGCAAAGATAAGCATTATTCAGCGAAGGACGCTCATTGTGGGCTGCTATTTTAGAATTTATAACACTTTAGGGCAGCTTGTTGCCGTTGACGAAGGCACGATGTTCCAAATCTTCCTTGTACTTCCTGGTGTATGAACTGACGGGGTTCATGGGACTGATATAGAAATTGTAGAACTGCTTGTCGGCTTTGATGCGCTGTATGGTCTGGTAGATAATGTCTTGATAGCGGCTCATATAGGCGACGTGGGAGGGGTAGCGGCGGAAGTTGTCTTTGTCGTTGAGAAAGTCGTTGGCCTCTTTGTAGTATTCCGTCGTCAGCAAGCGAGATATAGCGCACCAGACCGTGATGCTCCAGGCGATAGCCCGTCTCAAATTCCTTGCGCAAGGCCTCCTGATAGCGGATGTCTGCGGCATAATATGGCTTCAACCGCTTCAGGAAGTGCAGCTTGCCGAAGAGCTTCACACGGTAGGTGTCGCAAGTGCCTCCCTGCAAACCTATTCGCTCGATGGCTTCGAAGCGCGATGAGTTGTGTGAGAATTCTGACGACTCCATTTTTATAATGAAGAATGAAGAATGAAGAATCATTTGATGACGGCGATGGAGGACAAGCCGGAGACACGACCTGCCGTGAACGGGCCGAGTGACTCGCCTTCGCGCCAGACATTCATGACCAGCAGGGGGTGATGGAGAACGAAATTGAGCACTTCCGTCTCGTCGCCCACTTGCAGTTTGCTGTTCAGGCTTGCCATCACCCGATAGCGGTTGCTGCCCAAGTAGCGCATCCTCACCTTTCGGTCGGGCAGATAAGTGAACACCACTTCATATCCCACCTTCAAATCGGCCGACCGGACTTCATCATCAAAGCTGCTGAAGCTGGAGCTTCCCTTGCCCTGAATCTTCCGCAGTTCATCCCAGTGGGCAAAGCCCAGATATTGGGCGATGACATCCAGCGTACTGGTGTGAGGCGTCCGTTCGTCTTGGGCGAATCCCAAGAGCCGTTTCAACGTGGTTGCTCCGATGCGAACGCCTGTCTTCGACTCGATGTCGAGCGACAGGTATTCGCAGTCGGACGGTAGGCGCAAGTCGTTGCCCGACGTGCGCTTCAGCATTTCTATGACTTGAAATGGTAGTTTCATTGGCGGTTAGACTACTCCCACTCGATGGTTGATGGTGGCTTTGAGGAGATGTCGTAGCAGACGCGGTTGACGCCCTTCACGCGATTGATGATCTCGTTCGACACCTTGGCCATGAAGTCGTAGGGCAGATGAGCCCAGTCGGCAGTCATGGCATCGGTAGAGGTCACGGCACGCAGGGCAACGGGATGTTCGTAGGTGCGCTCATCGCCCATGACGCCCACACTGCGGACGGTAGAAAGTAGGACTGCCCCTGCCTGCCAAATCTGGTCGTAGAGCGACACCTCTATCTCATCAGAGGTGAGAGGTGAGAGGTGAGAGGTGAGAGATGGTACGCCGGCAGCTAAGACCTTGCGGGCCTCTTCGCCAGACAGCTTTACCTTGTATTCGCGCAGGCCACGGATGTAGATATCGTCGGCATCTTGCAGGATGCGAACCTTTTCGGGAGTGATGTCGCCAAGGATGCGCACGGCCAGGCCCGGACCGGGGAAGGGATGGCGCGTGATGAGGTGTTCGGGCATGCCCATTTGGCGGCCCACACGGCGCACCTCATCCTTGAACAGCCACTTCAGCGGTTCGCAGAGCTGCAGGTTCATCTCCTCGGGCAGACCACCTACGTTATGGTGGCTCTTGATGACCTTGCCCGTGATGTTCAGGCTCTCGATGCGGTCGGGATAAATGGTGCCTTGGGCAAGCCAACGGCATTTACTATTTGACGATTTACTATTTACTATTTTTTTTGCCTCAGCATTGAATACTTCGATGAAGTCGCGACCGATAATCTTGCGTTTTTGTTCCGGGTCGGTAATGCCGGCGAGGTCGGCAAAGAACTTCTGTGAAGCATCCACGCCGATGACGTTGAGCCCCAGCACCTTATAGTCTTCCATCACCTGTTGGAACTCGTTCTTGCGCAGCATGCCATGATCGACGAAGATACAGGTGAGGCGGTTGCCGATGGCTTTGTTTAGAAGGACTGCGGCCACGCTGGAGTCAACACCTCCCGAAAGACCGAGGATGACGCGATCTTGTCCCAACTGCTCTTTCAGTTCGGCAACGGTTGTTTCCACAAACGAGGCAGCACTCCAGTCCTGACGCGAACCGCAGATGTCAACCACGAAATTCTTCAGGAGTAGAGAGCCTTGCACCGAGTGGAATACCTCGGGGTGGAACTGGACGGCGAAGACGGGAGCCCCCCCTACTGCCCCCGAGGGGGCTTCGTTAGTTTTCTGGGCAGAAGCATTTGTAGCCCCCTCGGGGGCCGAATGGGGGGCCGCATACGCCGCGTACTTCACATCGGCGGTAGAGGCGATGCATTGGAAGCCTTCAGGGATGGCAGTGATGCTGTCGCCGTGGCTCATCCACACCTGTGAGTTGTCGTCGAAGCCGCGGAAAAGCGGGTTCTGCTTGTCAATGTACTGTAGGTGGGCACGACCATACTCACGCGTATTGGTCTTTTCCACCTTGCCACCATTGGCATGTGAGATGTATTGGGCACCATAGCAGATGCCCAGAACGGGGATGCAACCCACGAACTGACTGAGGTCTACCTGGAAGGCTTCTGGGTCGTGGACAGAGAAGGGCGATCCAGAGAGGATGACACCAATCACCGACGGGTCGTCCTTGGGAAACTTGTTGTAGGGCAGGATTTCGCAGAAGGTGTCCAGCTCGCGTACGCGGCGACCGATGAGCTGTGTGGTCTGACTTCCGAAATCGAGGATGATGATTTTCTGTTGCATATTATGTTATGTTAAGTTGACGAGTTATATGTTGTTTTCGTTGATGAAGGCTTCAGCCTGCTCGAGGGTGTCGAGCTTGCCCACATCAAGCAGCTGCAGGTCTTCCTTCACGATGCACCGGATGTCGGTTTCGTCGCAATGATGCAGGTAGAAGTCGATGATGGGGAAGCGGTCGGGCCATGCATCCATGAGCGAGCAGAGCTCGGGCATGATGACGTGGATGCCGCTGAAGGCCAGCATCTGCGTGTATGCGAACTCGGGATAGGGCGATTTCACTTCGCGTGTTTCGAGGTTCGTCCAGCCCACCAAGCAGTCTGATTGGTCGAAGAGCAGATAGCGTTTCGTCTTGCGTGGACTCACCAGCAGGGCTGCATCGGCATGTCGCGGATAGGGGCGGTCGTAGAGTGACTGCACGTCGACATTGCTCAGGATATCTACATTGTGCACCAAGATCGGCTCATCGCGATGGAAGAGCGGCAGGGCTTTCCTGATGCCCCCGCCCGTCTCAAGCAGCTTTCCACTCTCGTCGCTGATGAGGATGTCAAGACCGAAGTTCTGATTGGCCGATAAATAATCGATAATCTGCTGTGCAAAATGGTGAACATTCACCACGATGCGCTCAAAACCAGCAGCCTTGAGTTTCATAACAACGTGCCACAAGAGCGGTTGACCGCCAACAGGTACCAGAGCCTTGGGCATTGTATCGGTAAGCGGTTTCAGTCGGGTGCCGAGTCCTGCGGCAAAGATCATGGCTTGTCTCATGGGGATTTAGGGCTTTAGGGGTGAGAGGGTTTGTAAAATCTGCTGTTCGCGGTGGCAGATGCGCACCTCGATGCCGAATTTCTGGTGGATATGCTCGGCGAGATGCTGTGCCGAATAGACCGAGCGATGCTGTCCACCGGTACATCCGAAGGAGAACATCAGGCTGGTGAAACCTCGCTGGATGTAACGGGCTACATGGGCATCGGCCAAGCGGTAGACGCTATCCAGGAAGGTCAGTATCTCACCGTCGTCTTCCAGAAATCGGATGACCGGCTCGTCCAAGCCCGTCAGTTGTTTATAAGGCTCATAGCGGCCGGGGTTATGGGTAGATCGGCAGTCGAAGACATAGCCTCCGCCATTGCCCGACTCATCCTGAGGAATGCCTTTGTGATAGGAGAAGCTATAGACACGCACGACGAGTGGTCCCTTGCCGTCGTATTTCGAGAAGGTTGCCGGACCATCTTTCGGGTTGGCCTCATAGATGTTCGTGTCCGTAGTCTTATAGCCATCGGCGCGCTTGGCCACCGTTTCTACTTGCGGCGCGAACTGTGGCAGTTCGGTCAGTCGCTGCAACATTTCCACGAGGTATGGGTATGGGAAATCGTTCTCGCGGAGCAACTGGCGCAGGTTCTCAATAGCAGGTGGGATGCTCTCGATGAAATGTTTCTTCCGTTCAAAGTACCCACGAAAACCGTATGCCCCCAGCACTTGCAGCGTGCGGAAGAGGACAAACAGGTGGAGACGCTCGGTAAAGTGCTGCATCGACGGCACTTCGGTGTAGTTCTTCAGCGAGTCGTAGTATTCATCAATCAGTTCGTTGCGCAGGCGATCAGGATAACGGGCCGATGCCTGCCAGAGAAACGAAGCCAAATCATAGTAGTAAGGGCCTTTCCTTCCGCCTTGAAAATCAATAAAATAGGGCTTGTCGTTGCTGGAGAGCATCACGTTGCGAGCCTGGAAATCGCGATAGAGAAAGGCCGTGGCGCGCTCTGCTGTCAGGTCTTTAGCAAATAGTCGGAAATTGGCTTCGAGCTTCAGTTCATGGAAATCGAGGTCGGTGGGTTTCAGGAAACAATACTTGAAATAGTTCAAGTCGAAGAGTACACTGTCGGCATTGAATGCAGGCTGGGGATAGCAGCATGACCAGTCGAGACCCCGAGCACCCCGAATCTGAATGTTGGGCAGCTCACGTATAGTTTGTCTGAGCAGTTCCTTTTCCTGCTGGTTATAACGCCCGCCGGCTTCCCTTCCACCTCGAATGGCATCGTAAAGCGACCGTGAGCCTAAATCTTGCTGTAGATAGCGCAATTCGTCGTCGCTGACAGCCAGTACGTGAGGTACTGGCAGCCGTCGCTTTTCGAAATGCTTTGCCAGAGAGATGAATGCATGGTCCTCGTCGCGACTTGTTCCTATTACACCGACAACTGTATTACCGTTGGTTCTTGTCAGGCGATAGTAAGCCCTGTTGCTGCCGGCTCCCGGTAGCTGTTCTATATTGACGGGTTCTTCCCCGCTCCAATGCTTGAATAATTCTGCCAGTTGCTTCATGGAGTGCAAAGGTACGAATAAGTGAGCAAAAAGCAAAATAAATTCATTTAATTTTTCTTTTTCGAGCGCGAGTACCTTGATGTAATGGTATGACTAAGGAGCAGAAAGCAAAAAAATCGGATGTCTCACGACGCCCGATTCTCAAAAAACAAACTACTTAAAAACTAATCTACTAAAACAAATCAAAAAAATATCTTTTATCAAGAGCCCTATTCAATTGGGGGCTTTTATATACTGTAAAATTTTGCTGCAAAGTTACCGGGTTTCTGTGAATTAACCAAGAATACAGCCCTGCGTTTAACATAATTTATTCAAGTTCTGCATTTTCTTAACTGTTGTATGCTGATGCTATTGAAAAGAAAGTTGCTGGCAAATTGTTGAGGATGTAGACTCAACTTGAATAAAAAATGGTAGATTCTTTGCGCTGTGAATAAAAATCATTACCTTTGCGCCAAGTTATTAATCATCGAAGCAAAATGGAACAGAAAGAAATTTATTTAGCAGGGGGATGCTTTTGGGGTACAGAACATTTCTTCAAGCAAATTGCAGGTGTAGTATCTACAGAAGTAGGCTATGCGAATGGGCATACGGAGAATCCTACGTATCAAGATGTGTGTACAGATACAACTGGATTCGCCGAAACTGTACGCGTGGTTTATGATCCACTGAAGGCTCCGTTGGAATTCCTGTTGCAGATGTACTTCAAGGCCATCGACCCAACAAGTTTAAATCAGCAAGGTCACGATCATGGAACTCAGTACAGAACCGGAATATACTATGTAGATTCTGCTGATCTTCCTATTATTAATAAGGTATATGATGAACAGCAGAGACAATACGATGAGCCATTACAGGTGGAACGTCTGCCTCTGCAGAATTTCTACCATGCTGAAGAGTATCATCAAGACTATTTAGACAAAAATCCCTCGGGCTATTGTCACTTGCCTTTGCAGCTTTTTGAGTTTGCACGGCACGCACGTCCGGCAATGAATTGACATTTGCAGAACTGCGTTTTTTCAAAATAAGAGGCTCCCCAAAAGAACCATCATCATGAAGAAGGTTTTTTGGGGAGCCATTTCTTTGTCGTAGAATTAGCGCCAGCGTGGGTCACCGATACCGTAGAAGATCATGTCTTCGTCGGTGATGGTGAAGTTGCCGTTGGCAGGATCGGCGAAGGGCTGTGCCGAAAGGACAGTACCCTCAGCGTCGTACCAGCTGACCTTCTCCGTGTTGTCGGGATTGGCTACTACGAGGTTCTTCACGTTGAAGTAGTAGTTGCGCGAGAGCGTCGGGTTCTGGTCAGTCGTACTCTGGTTAGCAAAGCCGCGCTTGTTGTTGAATCCGCTGACAATGTTATGGGTGAACGTGATGGTGTTACCAGCAAAGCGCAGATAGAAGAAGCGGTAGTTGGCCTCGCCGTTACCCACATTGTAGAAGGTGCAGGCATTCACAGTGTACTTCGGTCCGCTGACACCGGCGAAGTCGCCCGAAGTGTCGTCCATACGGAACACATCACGCTTGGCAGCACAGTTGTAGACGGTGCTGTTGGTGAGGTTCAGTTCAGCGATGTAGCCCTTGCGGCAGTCGAAGAAGTCGCCACCGTCGCACACGATGTCGTGAATCAGCGTGTTGTTGATGGTGATGTTCTTGATGTTGGCAGCCACGTTGACATAGTAGAAGCCCTTGGTGAAGTTGGCCACTTCGCAGTCCTGAATGTTCAGGTGGTCGTACTCACCGTCTTCCTTGTAGTTGAAGGCCTGGTCGCCAGAGGTTCCTGTTCCGTCGACAACCACTTGCATGAGGTCGAGCGATGCACCGCCGTTGATGACGAAGCGACCGTGGATGGTAGCGCGTTCGCGGCTCTTGGCACTGCGAATGGTGATGTTCTTGTGCAGGGTGATAGCACCATACTGGTAGCTGGCGTCCTCGCCTGCTGATACGTTGAAGTCGCCCGGCATCAGTGCCAATACGGCATCTGCATCAGCGGCATCAATGATGGCCTGCAAGTCGTCGCCGGGTTCAACGGCAGTAGCACCGTTGAGGTTCAGCGGAGTGTGGAACTCGATGGTTCCGCGTGTCTTCTCGCCGCGGGTCATCGTGGCCTTATAGTCGGTGTCGTCGGTCAGTCCGTCGATAGTGCATGCACCGGCGGCAATCTCAGCTGCTGTCAGCTGGTGCTCGATGTTGCCCGGTTTGATGGTGATGAGGTCGGCACTCTCGCCGGCAGGCCAGCGCAGCGTGACACTGGTGTAGGTGAGGTCTTCTTCTGCTACAGGCTCGAAGATTTGCTCGCGTCCCGTTTCCACAAAGATGCTGCTCCACTTAGAGTCGCGCGAAGCATCGCCCTGGGTGACGGCTTTCACACGGATGGTGTAAGGCTCTTCGCCTTCCAGACCAGTGATGAGATAGGGCAGTTCTTCGGGAGTGATGCTGGCAGTCTTGACGGGTGAGCCGGCAAACTGCATGCTGTCGTTGTATACTTCGATGTCGTAGCCCGTGGCTCCGCTCATCAGGGTCCAGTTCATGCGGACGTTGACATTGTTCACCACTCTTGCCTCCAAGTTGATAGGCGACAGGTTGCGTCCTGTGAAGAAGCTGTCAATCTCGTCCATTGCATCGCTACATGAAACCAGCGACAGGGCTATGAAGGCAGCGATGGCGTATGTTGAAATTTTTCTGATTTTCATTGTTGTTTCGTTATTTCGTTATTACGTTTTTACGACATATAATGAGTGGCAGTAATCCGGCGGCTTAACCGCCGGACACCTTATTGTTAGAAGCCAAGCCAGTCATTGCTCAGGCGGCCATTGCTACCGTCGACGAAGGTCTGCCAGATGGGCCAGATGGCGTGCGTGCTGGGCGTGTTGATGTAGAGACCGTCGATGTAGTTGTCCTGAATCTTCGTTGCCGAAATCCATGTCGTTGCCTCATAGTCGGTGAGCGTCTTGCCATAGTCGTCGGTATCGCCGTGGTTCAGACCGTAGATAATGAGGTTTTCGCCATTGAGCTTGGTATAGAGCTTGGTGGGTAGGTCGGCATAGTCGCCTTCGCGGTTGCGCAGGTCGTTGAGCTTCGTCTTGGCCTCAGCCATCTTCTGGTCGATGATGTTCCAGCGGACGAGGTCAGCCTTACGCAGCATTTCGCCGGCAAGCTCAAGTTTGCGCTGTTCCACGATACCGTTGAAGAAGGCGTCCTTCGAAGCTGTGTACTGCGACATCAGGGCAGACACCTTGTCGGCGGGCAGGGCACGCTCCAGGATGGGCCGCAGATACTGAGCAGCATTGGCGGGTCCGTCGAGCTCGTTGATAGCCTCGGCAGCCATCAGATAGACATCGGCCAGACGCATATACTGGAAGTTAATACCGTCGTCGTTGGTAGAGGTGACGATGCGGTTCATCCATTCGTAGCGCAGCTTGCCAAAGCACCAGCGGTCGAGCGATGCGAGTTCCTGTACGGCGTAGTCGGCATTGCTCCAGCGATAAGGCACGCAGGTGATGTCGCGGCGGACATCGTCGATGTCATAGTCGTAGAAGAGGAACGGTGTGGGACCGTTGACACCACCCTTGTTCTGCTGGGTGTACTGGTCGACGTGCTGGTGGAGTACACCAAAGGTATAAAGCACGCGGCCGCGACCCTCGGCGAACGGAATCTCGTAGATACTCTCGCGACCGGCTGTTACGTCTTCCTTACAGAGAGCTGTAAAGTTGTCCTTGAACTCACCCAGCTTGTTGTAGCCACTGTTGATGATGTCGACACATTCCTGACGGGCAATGTTGTACATCTCTTGGCGGTTGAGGATATTGCTCAGACGCACGGTCTTGTCCTGACGATAGCTGTAGCCACCTGCATAGAGAGCGATACGGGCACGAAGAGCCTTGACGAACGATTTGCTGACACGCTCTGTCGTCTTGGTGACATTGCTCTCGTTGGGCCAAGCCACAAGGTTCTCTGCCTCTTCCAGGTCGTTCAGGAGCTGCAGGTAGATGCTGTCGCGGTCAGTACGGGGCAGGTAGATAGTCTGTGAGTTGACGGGTTCGAATCGGGCAGGCACATCACCCCAAGCCTTCACGAGGTCGAGGTAGAGCACGGCACGCAGTGTAAGAGCTTCGCCCAAAAGTTGTGCCATAGCAGCGTTGCTGCCTGTGTTACCGTATTCGCGCAGTCCCTGAATGGCCAGGTTGGCGCGCTCGATGCCCTGATAGAACATGGCGTAGGCATTGTTCTCGCTGTTCATCTGGGAGTTGGTCGGTGTGGTGTTATAGGCACAGAGGTCGTTCTTACCACCGTCGGGAGTCTTGCTGAGGTCGGGTTTGTTGATGACCTCGCAGTCGGTGTTCAGGCCGTAATAGGGCGTGTAGCGTCCACGATAGGAGTTGGTCTCTCCAAACGAGGTGGCAATACTCATGACAGCCTGCTCAGCGAGTCCCTCATTGCTGTAGATGGTCTGCAGGTCGAGGGTGGATTGTGTGGGGGCATCCATGTCGCAGGCGGTCAGTCCGGCCATCGACAGGGCCACGATAGAAAGCTTAATATAATTCTTCATTGTTATATTCCTCCTTATATTTTAGAAATTCAAGTTAAGACCAACAACAAGCTGGCGGCTCTTGGGATAGGCAGAGTAGTCTACACCCGGAGTCAGATTGTTGCCATTACGACGAATGGTAGAAACTTCAGGATCGTAACCGCTATAGCTTGTGATGCAGAACACGTTGTAGCCCGTCACATAGAAGCGCAGCGAGTTGATACCGAAGCGGCGTGTGAGTGTCTCGGGCAGTGTGTAGCCTAAAGTGAGCGTGTTCAGACGCAGGAAAGAAGCATCTTCTACAGCCCAGTCAGAGAATACCATGTTGCTCATGTAGGGACTCCACATCGTGGTGTTGGCATTGAGTTCAGCCAGGCGAGCGGGGTCGTTGCAGAGCTGGTTGGTCAGCGGGTCGATGTTGGTCCAGCGCTTGCCTTCTGCCATGATGTCGATCATGTTGCGATACTGGTAGCCGCCAGTCGAAGTGAACTCAACCTTGTTGGCATTGTAGACATCGTTGCCGATGCTGAAGTTGAAGCTGGCAGTCAGGTCGAAGCCATAGGCACGTGCGTTGATGCCGAAACCGCCGGTAGCTGTAGGATTGGCATCACCAATCTCCACGATATCGTTGCTGTCTACCTTGTGGTCGCCGTCGATGTCGACCAGCTTGAGCATACCCGGACGCAGACGACCGATGACACCGCTATCGTCGGCAACACCTTCCTTCAGCGTCCAGTTGCTGCCGTCCCAGTTGAAGTCGCTAACTTCGTAGCGACCGTCGTTGCGATAGCCAATCATCTTACCAACAGAGTTGCCAACGGCAATCAGGTAGTCGTTACCAATCTGAGTAGATGCCCAGCGCGAGTTGAAGCCGAAGTCACCACGGGTACCCAGGTCTTTCACCTCGTTCTTGTTGAAGCCGATGTTGGCATTGAAGCTCAGACCGTAGTCTTTCTTGTTGATGGCGTTCCATGTGATGGTGGCCTCAAGACCGCGGTTCTCTGTCTTACCCATGTTGCGGTATTGGTTGTCGTAGCCAGAACCACCGGTGGGGAAGTCGATGAGCAGGTCCTTGGTTGTGTTGATATAAGCTTCCAAGCTACCAGTCAACTTGCCGCGGAGCAGTGTGAAGTCGATACCAAGGTTACGGGTGATAGTGGTTTCCCACTTCAGGTCGGGGTTGGCCATGTGAGTCTCTGTCGGAGCCCAAACGGTGGGGAATCCATTGACGTAAGGCTTAGAAGTGATGGCGCGGAACTCCTGAGTGGTCTGTCCTACGGGGATGTTGTTGTTACCGGCCGTACCATAGCTGAAGCGGAGCTTCAAGTCGTCGAGCCAGTTCTCAGTGCCCTTCATGAAGGGTTCCGAAGAGATACGCCATGCGATGGCTGCAGAGGGGAAGTAGCCCCAGCGGTTGTCCTCAGAGAACTTCGACGAGGCATCAGCACGGAATGTGAAGCTGAGCAGATACTTGTCGGCGAAGTTGTAGTTGGCACGACCGAACCAAGAGAGCAGTTTGTCGTCGGCACTGTAGATGTCGTTGACCGTAGCGCGGTTGCCCTGACCAGTGAGTCTCCATGCATCAGCAGAAGTGAAGAATACGGGGAAGCCGTCCACATTGTCGGTGTTGACGCGCTTCTTCGTGATGACATACTCGTGACCAGCCATCACGTTGAGCGAATGGTCGGTATTCTTGAAGATGTCCTTGAAGTCGTAGGTCACGGTGTTCGTAGAACGGAAACGATGGCGATCGGTGTCGGCCAGCGAGATGGCGGGCTTGCCCTGGTCGGCGGCCAGCACGTTGTTTCTAATATAATAGGTAGTCAGACCGAAGAAGCGCTGGTCGTAGTTGTCGTACTTGTCGTAGCCGAACTCGGTCTTTGCCTTGAAGTTCTTGAAGATTTCCCAACCGAAGCTGCCGGCCATGTTGAGCGAGCGGCGTGTCTGCTTGCGGTCGTTGTCGCGCAGAGCCACGAGCGGGTTGTACAGATTGCCCAGGTCGTCGCTCTCATCTTCGCTGTCGGAAGAGAGGTCGCTCACGGGTATCGGCGTGTAGAGCACCGAATACTTCAGTCGCTTGTCGGTGTCGCTGGTGCTGGTAGCATCGTTGGCACCACCGCCGCGAATGTCTGTCTCAGAGTAGCGAGCCTGCAGGTCGAGCGTTGTGCGCTTGGTGGGCTTGGTGTTCAGTTTCAGGCTCATGTTGTCGCGCTTGAAGTTAGATCCCTGCATGATGGCCTGGTCGTTCATGTGTGCATAGCTGAAGGCATACTTGATGTTCTCCGAACCACCATTGATGTTGATGTTGTGGTTGAAGGTGTGACCCGTGCGTCCGAAGGTGATGTCCTGCCAGTCGTTGGCGGCAGCATTCTCGTAGAGGTCGAGGTCCTGCGGATTGCCGTAGTGGTTGACAAAGTTGTCGAGCTTGTCGCTCAGCAGAGAATACTCATACTGCCAGCGAGCATACTGTGCCGGAGAGAGCACGTCGAGCGTCTTGGCAATCTTCTTCCAGCTGTAGTAGGCATTGTAGCTTACCTTCACTTTGCCTTCCTTACCGCTCTTGGTGGTAACGAGGATAACACCATTAGCACCACGCGAACCGTAGATGGCTGTAGAAGAAGCATCCTTCAGCACGGTGATGTCCTCGATGTCAGTAGCGGGGATGTCGTTGATGCTCTCCACGGGGAAGCCGTCGACGATGAACAGCGGCTCGTTCGACTGTGTGATAGAACCACCACCACGAACGCGGATGCTCATTTCGGCATCGGGCGAACCTTCAGTTGTGGTAATCTGCACGCCGGCCATCTTACCCGTCAGGGCCTCAGTGGCACTGGCAACAGGGACGGCCACGAGAGCGTCGCTGCCTACGGTGGCAACAGAACCCGTCAGGTCCTTCTTCTTAACAGCACCGTAACCGATGACCACCAGCTCGTTCAGAGTTGTCGACTCGTCTTCGAGCACGATGTCCACCGTACTGCGGCCTTCCACATTCACCGTCTGTGTCTTCATACCGACGTATGAAATCACGATGGGGTTCTTGCTGGAAGTCAGTTTCAATGTGAAGTTACCATCGAAGTCAGTTACTGCTCCGTTGGTGGTTCCCTTTTCCATGATGGTGGCGCCGATGACGCCCTCACCGGTGGAATCCTTCACGGTTCCACTAATGGTTTGCGCATGGAGGATGCTTCCGCCCAGAAAAATGAGCAGCATCGTCAGCGCAATTCGAAAAGTTTTCAAATTACCAGACATAAATTACTATTTTAAATTAAACATAAATAAATTCATGGTTAGTACGGCGCAAATTTACGGAGATTATTTAAATTGAGCAAATTTAGCTTACTAAAGTTGAAACGTAACTACGTTATCGTTTTCGTAAAACAGCAAAAAGACACCCCCACATTGTCGCAATGCAGGGGTGTCGGCAAAGGTACAAAATATATCCGAAAAACTCAGATATTTCTTTTCGTTATTTTATTTTACAACGTATTTCTTACCATTCTGGATGAATACACCCTTCACTGCGTTGCTTACGCGCTGTCCGGCCATGTTGTAGATGGGAGCGTTCAGGCTCTGCTCTGCATTTACCTCGCTGATAGCGGTGGCTCCGGCATTGGTCGGGTCGACGGTGACATACAATTCAGGCTGTTCGTTGTAGACAATCATGATACCCGTGAAGGTGTAGGTGTTGCCTTCTTCCAAGGTGTAACCAATCTTCCACTTGTCATAAATCTGGACGAACTTGTTGCTTGAGTCGTACCAGTTGTCGTAGGTCTTCGTACCGTCATCGTTGGTGGTCTGCTCGTAGTACGGAGTAACGTCGGCGATGCGAACCAGGTTGCAGATGTTCTCTTCAAGAGCTGCGGTGCGAGCGTCCATACTTTCGGGAGCCACGGGAGAACCAGTAGTGATGTCGAGGTTGTTTTCAACCACAGCGGTGAGCTCCGGTGTGCCGTTGTATTCGGTGTACTGAGCCTTGATGGTACCATTGAGTACGTCGCCGGCCTTGAGTTCGATGTTCGTCTTGTAGAAGTCGATGGCACCAGAAGCATCCTTCACGTAGATGTCATTGCCGCCATTGTAGAGCACCTGAGCGTCGGTCAGTGTCAGCACAGCTGTTGCACCCTTCTCCAGAGCCTTGAACTCAGCAATGTTGGCGCAAGTCTCGTCGGGAGCACCCACGAAGTCCTCTGTAGGAGCAATCTCGAAGTCGCTGTTGTAAGGAATGATAATACCAGTAATGTCGAAGGTCTTACCCTCGATGTCGGCTGTGTTGTAACCAATGTGGAACTTGTCGTAGATCTGCAGCTTGTTGCCATCCTCGTCTTCTCCATAGAAGTTATTGCCTTCCTTCGAAACAGTCAGTCTGACGGTAACGAGTTCACAAGCGTAAGCAGCAGCCTCACCCAGGTCGATGCCTGTCAGCGGGCTAACGCTACCTGTTGTGAAGGTGATGTCGTCGGCATTGGTCTTGCCATCGACGGCCTTCAACTCGGGCAGTGAGCGGAAGATGTCAAATTGTCCGTAGATGGAACCGTTGAGCACCTGTCCAGCCTCGAATTCGATACCTGTCTGGTAGAAGTCGATGGCACCGCTCTGGTCGTGAACGAACACGTCGGTAGCAGTTGCGTAGAGTACGAGAGCATTGTTGAGCTTCAGCGTGGCCTCTGTTCCTTTGTCGAGCTTCTTGAAGGCCTCGATGTCGGCAACTTCATTCTCACCCGGTTGTGGCTCGGGAGTGTCGCCACCCTCAATCACCTCAACGGGACGAACCTCAGGTGTGGTGCCCTGATAAATCGTGTTGAACACGCCGATGACATCCACAGTCTGGTCTGCATAGTTCTTCACAGCGTTGTTGTTGCCATAGAGCTGGATGCGGGCGCCACTTGCATCTTCTGCAAAGTAGTTGGTCTGTGTGCCAGAAGCGTTAGGCTCGGCAATGATGGTGACATCGTCGAACTCGACGAGATGGTTCTTGTATTTTGCATCGAGAATGTCCTGAATGCTCACCACAATGGGGTCGAGTTCGTCTGTGGTAGCAGCTGTGATGGTCAGGTCGTCAGCATTGGTAGCCGTTGTGATACCCACCTGTGGCATGCTGCTGTAAAGGCTGAATTTGACGATAACCGAACCGTTCAGCGTTGCGTTGAGAGGCAGATCGAGGCCTGTGCTGTAGAAGTTGATGGCGTTGTCGCCCTCACGTACGAAGACGTTGGCGTTACCGCTTGAAGTTGTGTACGAATACACTACCTTTGCGTTGTTCAGGTTCAGCTTCACGTAGTCGATGGCCTCTGTCTCGTTCGCCAGGTCGGCGATGGTCTTGTCAACGGCGTCAATGTCAACCGTTTCGCCATCACCCATCGTTACCGTGATGAAGTTGATCTGTGTGTTCTTGCTCACAGTGAACACTACCTCGTCCGTTCCCTCGTGTGTCCAGGTTTTACCGGTCAGAGTGCCTTTGTCGGCAGTCAGGTTGAAGTTGGAGGTTGCATCGAAGTCGATCTTTGAGAAATTGCTGGTGGCACTGATTGTTATCGTTCCACTGTAGCAGCGCAACTGCGGACCGTTGTTGGTTTTCCACCAGCGGTTAGGTGTCTTGTCTTCCTCGCCCAGAGAGATGGTCAGGGTTACACCGTCTATCGTCCAAACATAAGGTTCAGTGAGGTTACCATCTTCCGTAGCAACGTTGTCGACATTCTCTGAAGTGGCCACATCTAACTCGTTGAAGTTGAACACCACTTCGTCCTGTGCATTGACCTGCCCTGCGAACAGCGTCACGAGCAGTAATGCAAACATTTGCTTGATGTAATTTTTCTTCATATTCATTTGGGTTTTTAAGTTATTGATAAAATGATCATAATGCGGATAAAAATGCAAAGTTTTATTGAAGCTCATGCTGTCGCCTGTTCATTTCATGGTTAGCCCAGATGATGGCACAGAGGCTTACCACGATGACGAAACCGAAAATGATGTATAGAGCCATAGTCAATACTTTAAATATTTCCCAGTTTAAACATTTTGTAACCTGCCAAAAGTGACAGCACAGTAGAGAGCAAACCAACACCGACAAGCCATATCAAGTCGATGTCTTCTTTCATGATGCCAGAGAGGATTACTCCAGCGAAGACCAACTTGGCAACATCTACGAAGAATTTGCTTGCTTCCTTGTAGAGGGCTTTTGGGCTTTTCTGCTCAGGTTGTTTTCTTTCATGCCGCAAAGTTACACAATAATTCTGACACGACAAAATATCAAGCAGAAAAATAATATTTTTTTTCTACTTGCATTTTCTTCTATGGAGGGGGCGGCTATTGAGCTGTGTTGTTATGCTGCAGCATCTCCATTTCGAGCGATGCCCAGATGAAGGGACCAATGCCCTTGGCATCGTTGTCGCGGATGGGTTCGCTCATGTAGTAGTCGAATGAACCATCGCGGCGGGGATTGTTGTCGGGACCAAGTCCGGAAACTTCGCAGCAGTCGGTGAGCGAAAGGGTCTTGTCGGCATTCACTCGGATGAAGCGTTCGAGAATGCCCTGATAGGCGCGGATGCCTGCCTGTCGCATGTCGTCGCCCACATAGCCTAAGCGGGCGGCTTTCAGCAGGCAATAGGCGAACATCGACGAGCAGGTGCTTTCTAAATAGTTACGCGGGTCTTTGACATCAAGCACGTCGTACCAAGCACCCGATGCTGCATCCTGACAACGAACAACCTGCGTGAGTACCCGATTCAGAATGCCTACGAGTTCTTGCCTTTTGGCATAGTTCTCGGGCATCGCATCGAGCACCTCCACGATGGCCATCGCAAACCATCCCAAGGCTCTGCCCCAGGTGTGCTGGCTCAGTCCTGTCTCGGGGTTGGCCCAGAACATCTGGTGCGTCTCATCCCAAGCGTGTTTCCACAGACCCGTGGCGGGGTCGAAAGTGCGCTGGTCGGTTTTCACAATCTGCATCACGGCATCGTCGAATACCTTGCGCGCGTTTTTATTTAGATAGGTACACGCGTGTGTATAATAAGGTAGCCCCATGAAGATACCGTCGAGCCACACTTGCTTCTGGTAGATGGCCTTATGCCACCACACACCCTCGTCTGTTCGAGGCTGGCGTTCCAGTTGGCTGAACACCGTTCGCAGGGCCTTCATGTTCTTTTCTTCGGGGTAGAGCTGGTTCCAGCGCAGTACGAACTTCGCCGTGCGCACCTTGTCCAGATTGTAGTCTTCCAACTTATAGTCCTTGATGTTGCCCTTCTCGTCGATCATCTCCTGGCAGTATTCCGCCAGATAGTCAAGAATGCCCTGGTCTTTGTAAGCCAGGGCAGTGTTGAGCATTCCTTCCATTTCTATCCCCATCACGTAGTTCCAGCGCGGTTTCTTGGCGAAGTCGAGCAGGTAGGGGTGGGGCGTGCGCTTCATTTCCGAGTAGGTCATCCACTGACTGTAGGTGGGGTAGGGCATCTGCTGAAGCACCAGGGAGCCATTCACGATCAGATTGTCGAAGTGTACTTCCTCGGCCTTGCCTGTCTGGTGGACAGCTTTGTCGGTCACACCATTGAACTGACAGTCGCTCACGTAGATGTGGTTCACCGTGTAGGCCAGCGAGTCGGCTTCGTAGCCCACAATCATCACGCCGTATTTCGACTTCTCGCAGGTCACCTTTTCCATGTAGACGTTTCTGACGATGGGGTAGAATCCCCGGCAGCACTTCTCCTTCGGCTCGTAGTCGGTATTGATTTTCAGCACAGCCTCTTGGCATTGTCCCACCTTGACGTTGCGCATATAGATGTTCTCGATGATGCCCCCACGGCACGAGTTCGTCTTGATTCTGAGCACGCGCTCCAGATTGGGTGAGTCCATTTCACAGTTCTCCACAAAGACGTTCTGGCAACCGCCCGAAATCTCTGAACCGATGACGACGCCCCCGTGACCGTCCTCCATCACGCAGTTTCTGACGATGATATTCTTCGAGGGGATATTCCAGCGGCGTCCGTCAGCATTTCTTCCACTCTTGATAGCGATGCAGTCGTCGCCTGTGTGGAAGGTGCAGCCCTCTATCAGTACGTTCTCGCACGACTCTGGGTCGCAGCCGTCACCATTAGGCCCTTCGTTCCATACCTTCACTCCCTTCACCGTGATGTTCTTCGAGAGCATGGGGTGCATCACCCAGAAGGGCGAATTGAGCATCGTGACCCCTTCGATGAGGATGTTCTCGCATTGGTTCAGGCATACCAGCTGCGGGCGCAATCCGTGACCTTTGCCGAACTTTCGCTCATCGATGTCCACACCATCCTCACCATATTTCAGCAGGCGGTCTCTGCTGCCGAATTTCTGGTTCTCCTTGATGGCGGGATTCTCGGGATAGCCCTTCTTGCCACTCATGGCCCACCAGGTTTCAACGGAGGCATTGCCATCGATGGTTCCCTCTCCGGTAATGGCGATGTTGTGCGCCTGATAGGCATAGATGCAGGGCTGGTAGTTCCACAGGTCGAGACCTTCCCAGCGTGTACGCACCAGCGGGTAGAGATCGGTGTCGAAGGCGAAGAGCAGCGTAGCCCCCTTCTCCACCACGAGGTTCACGCCCGAAAGCAGCGTGATGGCTCCCGTGTTCCAGACACCAGCCGGAACGACCACCCGTCCGCCTCCGGCCTTCGAGCATTTCTCGATGGCGCGGTTGATGGCCTTCTGGTTCTTGGCTGCCGTCGCTGTGGGCTTGGCACCATACTTTGTAATCAGGAAAACCTTGTTGGGGAACTGCGGAGCCTCAATGCTCTGTTCAATCTGTCGGTACGTTGTCTCCCATTCCGATGCCTCTATCAGGACAGGGAAGAGCAGACAGAGTGCGAGTGTCAGTAGTTGTTTCATGAGATGAAAGCTTGATTGATTTTCGTGCAAAGATACATAAAAAAAACATCCGCAGATTCAACGGATGCCATTTTTTCGCAACAACTTACGAAAATGTTTACGTAGTAAGTACACGACTTGTGTACGATTGGTACATGACGCATGTACGATTGGTACATGACGCATGTACGATTTGTAAACGACGTGTATACGATTAACAAAATGTTTTGAAAATAGGCATTTTATGATCACCCAAATTGACGCAGAACCTTGTTCTTTAGGAATGTGCAAAAAATAAGTTGGTACAATGTAGGAGGTCACGTTTCCTCACGTGACACCAGTGCCGGGTGCGACGTGAGGACACGTCGCCTCCTACTCAGCCAAGAACAAAACGTACCAACTTATTTTTTTACGACTACTTAATTGTTTTTTTTAAAAAATTGAAATAGATTTTGTAGAATTTCTCGCCGCAGGCGACCCCCAAATCACCACTGCGGCACGGAGAGTTTTCGCCTCTCAGCAGCAACACGTCTTCACGGATATATTCATCCAGCCCAGCGACGCAGATGGGAAATCGTTGAACTCCCTGATGCCGTCGGGAATGTAGGCTCTTGCTATAGGCTCCCACTTCTCTTCCACATCAGGACACTCAGGCAGACGTATGTCCACCTCGACAGAAATCAGGATTCTTTACGACAATAGGGTAGAAAAACACCTGAATGCAATCAACCGTCGAAGGTCTTGGCTACGGTCTTTAGCAGCTGGCGGATGGGCAGATGCTGCGGACAGACTTTCTCGCACTTGCCGCACTGGATACACTCCGAGGCCTTGCCGTGACCTGTACCCGTGATGACGCTGTTGTAATAGAATGTTGTGTTCCAGTTGTGGAAGGCCTCGTACTGATTCTGTGCCGAGAAGAGATCGGGAATGCGGATGCCTTTGGGGCAGGTGCTCTCCTCGATGCAGTAGCGACAGGCGGTGCAGGGAATGAGGTTCAGGCTGCGGAAGATGTCGCACACCTGTCTCACGGCCTCCATCTCTTGCTCGTCGAGGGGGCGGAAATCCTGCATCGCGCCGATGTTGTCTTCCATCTGAGCCATGTTGCTCATGCCCGACAGCACCATTGCCATCTGCGGGAAACTGGCAGCGAAGCGCAGGGCATAACTGGCATTCGATCCGCCCTGCAGACTGCGCATAATCTTGTCGGCATCGGCAGGCAGATTCACCAGACAGCCACCCTTCACCGGTTCCATCACGATGACCGGCTTACGGTGCTTCTCGCACACTTCATACACCTTGCGGCTTTCCACAGAGGCATCTTCATAGTCCACATAGTTGAACTGTATCTGCACCACTTCCACCTCCGGGTGCTCGGTCAGAATCATGTCGAGTACTTCTGCTTTGTCGTGGAACGAGAGGCCGAAGTGGCGTATCTTCCCCTCCTTCTTCAGTTCCCAGGCCGTTTCGTAAGCCCGGTAGCGCTTAAACTTCTGGTAGTTGTTGCGGTCCTGAGCGTGCATCAGGTAGAAGTCGAAGTAGTCCACCTGACACCACTCCAACTGCTGTTGGAAGAACGGGCGGATGTCCTCTTCTTTCTGGAAGTAGGGGTCAGTCAGCTTGTTGGTCAACAGGAAGTCTTTGCGGCTGTGTCGGGCCGACACACATTCGCCGATGGCTGTCTCCGACTTGCCTCCGATGTAGCCGTGAGCAGTATCGAAATAGTTGAACCCAGCCCCGATGAACGCGTCCGTCATGCGGCAGAACTCGTCGCGGTCCACCTCGCCTCCGTTCATGGGCAGGCGCATGCAGCCGAAGCCGAAGTTGCCGTGTATCTCTGGGAAAAAAGGATTGGAAGTCATTGCCATTATTTCTTAAGCAGATATTTCATGATGAGATAGACACCTACCGTCTGGAGCAGCAATCCCGGCCAGCCGATGGTGAAGTCCTGAACGGTGGCGCTGATGCCGCCCGTGAGCAGCAGCTCGCCAAGTCCGCCAATCACCTCGCTCGTCAGCACCACACTGACAAGCAGCGGCAACGTGATGCGGCGGAAATGCTGTGCGGTGAGTCCGGCTACGAGTGCCAACACCACGAGTTTCAGCATCATCACCTGCAGCACGCCCCAGGCAGGCAGACCGAACACCAGGTTGTTCACCAAGGGTGAGGCGACGGCAGCCAGCAGGCCCGTCTTCCAGCCCAGCTTATAGGCTCCGCAGAGGATGACCGCCGACAGCGGGGCGAACAGGATGCCGCCCTGCGGGATGAGGTGGAACACTTGAGGCAGCACCATATTGCAGGCCACGAACACAGCGGCCCACAGGTAGGTCTTCCCCTCGTTATAATCCAGCGTGTAAAGTTTTACGTTTGTTTCCATAATTGTTCATGCTATTTTTGATAGCGCAAAGGTAGTAAAAAACTGCCGTCTTTTCGCTATTCGTTAATATTTATTATGATTTTACCTCACACTAAGAGGGATGAGAAGGCATGAAAAAGGGCGATGCTTCGCGCACCGCCCGTTCTCCTACCAATCAACTTATATAATAATACACGCAAATATATGTTTTGCAACAAGGGCATTTCACAATGCCTTCCTGTACAACTTTTGCCTATGATGCCCTATTCCGCGCAGAGCGGTCATAGGACTATATAATTACAACTTTTTCTTCTTGACTGCTGCCCCTTTCCTCGAAGGGCAATGGTCTGTGGTAAAGGCAGGTCTTCTGACTTCGCTCCGCCCTTCAAGCACCTTCTCACCGGGCATACCGGCAATGGCTTTGCTTGTGGCATAATGGAGCTCACAGCTGCGGGACAGTGGGAGAATTTCGCTCCCTTCCCTTTTTAATCGCGCTGATAGCGAACCTAAACCGCTGCAAAGATACTATATTTTTTAGGAACGACAAAGAAAAATGAAATATTTTTTCAAAAAATTTGCTTGTTTCAATAAAAAGTCTTACCTTTGCACCCAGTAATAACTTTAAACCCCCAATGCCTATCGAGATATTGTTACTTCAATATTAAAAAGATTAGAACATGAACAATTTGAGTCAGATGACCAACGAGGAGTTGGCATTGTCTTACGTTGAAGGGAACAATAGGGCATTTGATGAGTTGCTGCAGCGTACGCAGTCGGCTTTGTTTTCCTACATCTTATGCGTGGTTCGAGATCAGGAGGTGGCCAACGATATCTTCCAGGATACGTTTGTCAAGGTAATCATGAAGCTACATCACGGCCATTATGTACCGAAAGGGCGGTTTGCCGCGTGGCTCGTGAGGATTGCCCACAACGTAATCATGGATTGGTATCGCGACCAACACCTGCAGAATGTGGTGGAGGTGACCGAAGACAACGACCTCTCGAACATCAAGGGTGAGGAACTGTTGGAGACGAACATCGAGAATGCCTATGTGAAAGATCAGGTGATGGTGGATGTTCGGCAGCTGATGAACGAGTTGCCCACCGTGCAGCGCGAAGTGGTCTACATGCGCTTCTTCCAGAAGCTCTCGTTCCGCGAGATTGCTGAGGCTACGGGTGTCAGCATCAACACTTCGCTTGGGCGCATGCGCTATGCAATCATCAACATGAGGCGCATGGCCAGGCAAAATAACATGGAACTCAACCTCGAATAGTTCGAATTCTTCTATCGCGAGTTCGTTTTCATTCGCAACTATATGATACTATAGTTGCTTCAGCTGGTGGATGGTCTCGATGGGATCATTCGCTTTAAACACGTAGCTGCCACTGACCAGCACGTCGGCACCTGCGGCTACCAAGCGGGGAGCCGTCTCTGCTTGCACGCCACCATCAATCTCGATGAGTGCTTTCGACTGGCTCTTGGCAATCATCTGGCGCAATTGTTTCACCTTCTTGATGGTGTTCTCGATGAATGTCTGGCCGCCGAAACCAGGATTCACGCTCATGAGCAGAACCATTTCTACATCCTCGATGATGTCTTCAAGCATGCAGACGGGTGTGGCAGGGTTGAGTGTGACGGCAGCCTTCATGCCTGCGTCGTGGATTTCCTGGATGGTGCGGTGGAGATGGGTGCAGGCTTCGAAGTGCACGTTCATCATCATTGCGCCAATCTTGGCAGTTCTACTGATGTAGCGTTCGGGTTTTACAATCATGTAGTGCACGTCGAGCGGTTTCTTACAAATTTTGGCAACGGCTTCGAGTACAGGGAAGCCAAACGATATGTTCGGCACGAACACACCGTCCATGATGTCCATGTGGAGCCAGTCGGCTTCACTTTGGTTGATCATGTCAATGTCTTGTTGCAGGTTGGCGAAGTTGGCCGAGAGCAACGATGGAGATACAATTGTGGGCAATTTCTTGGATTATTAAAGGTTTTATACAATTGCGGGGCAACCCCGATACATGCGGTATGAGCTTGCCCCCATGTTACTAATTACTAATTCAACAGGAGTCTGTGGGCATTGCCTGTCGACTTATGCCGGTTGTATGCGTAGGCAATAGAGCGAATCATCATGAGCGTCGCTTCAGAGGGTCCTGGTACATCGTTTTGTGTAGAATACTTCATAGGCAATGGATTAGAAATGATACATCTTACGTAATAATAACGGAGATAAATGAGATTTATTGTGCCTGAAGAGCATTTTTTTTTGTGGTGTTTTGCTTTTTTGGACGAATTTGTGTACTTTTGTAGGCGAAAAGCGATACGACAATGATTATTAAGGTTTGTGGCTTGCGCGAGGCCGAAAATATTCGCGAGGTGATGGCTTTGCCCGTCGACATGATAGGTTTCGACTTCCGTCCCGACAGCGAGCGTCTGGTGAAAATGATTTCATCGCGTGCGGGAATCATTCCCGACTATTCAGAGCAGCGGTTGAGAGAAGCTCCCCTCTCATCCCCCCAAGGGGGAGAGGCTTTGGATGCGTCAAACTCAAGTGCCTTTCATTTGGGAACCTCCCCTCTTTCGATGGTTTCTGTTGGCGTCTTTGCCGACGACATGCCCCAGAACATCATCACGCGCATCTATAACTATCAGCTCGATGCGGTGCAGTTGGACGGCAGCGAGACGGCGGTGATGATCAGCAACCTGCGCCGTTCCGTTGTTCCTGATATTGCTCATAGACTCATGATTATCAAGACCATCCGACTGAAGGACAACGAAGACTTCCTGCGTTGGAAAGAGTATGAGGGAGAGGCCGATTTGCTGCGCTTTGAATGCGCTTCGGCCAGCGACAGGGAGCTGCTGAGCCTCAGACAAATAGACCTGAGCCGCTATAACGGGACGATTCCTTTCCTGCTGAGTGGAGGGATCGGTCTTGCTGATGCGGCATTTGTGAAAAGTCTTCGTCATCCGCTGTTTGTGGGTATCGACCTGAACGAGTGTTTCGAAACGGCTCCTGCCGTGAAAGATATTGAAAAGCTGCGCAGGTTTATCCAAGAAGTCAAGCCTAACTCCTGAACTCCTTAAATATGACTTTACAAGATTTTCTGAATCAAGGTGATGTGTTTGCCCATCGTGCCGGTGCACAGATAGTGGAAGTGGGCGACGGTTATGCTCGTGCTCAACTGACGGTAGGTCCAGAGCATCTCAATGCTGGCGGCGTATGTCAGGGTGGTGCGATGTTTACTTTGGCCGATTTGGCTTTGGCTGCTGTGATGAACGGCAGGCAACAGCTGACGTTTAGTCTTGAGAGCACCATCTCGTTTCTGCATCATGCTCTGCCGGGCGATGTGCTGACGGCTGAGGCGCGCGAACTACTCAACCATCATAAGATACCCTATTTCCAGGTGATGTTGCATAATCAGCATGGTGAACTGGTGTGCGCAATGACAGGCTTGGCGTATAGAACGAAAGAGACGTTGAGTATTGAGCATTGAGCAAGATAGAGCAAAAAAGAATCCCAGTTGTTCCGAAAGCAACTGGGATTTCTAATGATTATTTGCTTTACAGTGCAAAAATAATACTTTTCAGTTTTGTCGTGATCAGAATTATTCTGCGGCGGGAGCCTCTTCAGCAGCAGCTTCCTCTGCGGGAGCCTCAACCTCTTCGGCCACCTCTTCTGCTACGGGAGCCTGGAGGACAACCTTAGCAGCGCGCAGCTCTTCAGCATTCTCGGCAACAACCGTTACGGGCACCTTCACCTCTACATCCTTGTGGAAGTGAACCACAGCCTCGTATTCACCGATGTGCTTAGCATCGCGCATGGTGACAATCTTGCGGTCAACCTCGATGCCCTTCTCGGCAAGAGCGGCAACAACGTGTGCAACGCCTACGCTACCGTAGGTGACACCTGTTGCAGAAACCTTGGCGGCAATTTCCAGAGCTACACCCTCGAACTGCTTAGCGCGCTCTTCAGCGGCAGCCTTCTGGGCAGCCAGCTTGTGAGCCTGCTGACGCAAGTTCTCTGCCAGTACCTTCTTAGCCGACGGAGTGGCAACGATAGCCTTACCCTGAGGAATCAGGTAGTTGCGGCCATAACCATTCTTCACATTGACGATCTCGTTCTTATAACCCAGACCGATAATATCTTCTTTCAGTATAATTTCCATTCTGTGTCCTCCTCTGATTATTTCATCATGTCTGTTACGTAAGGAAGCAGAGCCAGCTGGCGGGCACGCTTAACGGCCTGAGCCACACGGCGCTGATACTTCAGAGATGTTCCGGTGATGCGGCGGGGCAGAATCTTACCCTGCTCGTTGAGGAACTTCTTGAGGAACTCAGGATCCTTATAGTCGATATACTTGATACCACTCTTCTTGAAGCGGCAATACTTCTTCTTCTTCGTGTCGATAGAAGGAGCTGTGAGATAACGGATTTCTGATTGTTCTGCCATGATTATGCCTCCTCTTCTACTTTTTTGCCAAGCTTAGCACGACGCTTCTCGGCGTACTGAATTGCATACTTGTCGAGTTTAACGGTCTGGAAACGGATTACCTTCTCATCGCGGCGGAATCCAGTTTCAAGCATTTTGATTACATCCGGCTCAGCCTTGAATTCGAGCAGGCAATAGAAACCTGTCGACTTCTTCTCAATAGCATAAGCCATCTTCTTCAGTCCCCAGGTCTCTTCATTCACAATCTCTGCACCTTTGTCGGTGAGGATACCTCTGAACTTAGCGACCGTTTCCTTCATCTGTTCATCAGATAAAACGGGAGTTAAAATGAAAACGGTTTCGTACTGATTCATTTGTACTTTGTTTTAATAATTAATAATGTATATATACTGCGCTTTTTGAAAAGCGGGTGCAAAGGTACTAAATAATTCATAATTCATCATTCGTAATTCATAATTATTTAGAACTTTAACTTTTTTTATGCTTAATACGTTTCCGTTACATTGAACGTTTATAACAGATAGCAGAAAGTAAGCGTAAAGGAGCGGTTGCCATAGTCGTTATTATCGGACGGCATAATGTCGCTCATCCCCCCAGTCATAGCCAATGACAATTTGGAAGAGCTGCACCGGGTAGCGACATCAGCATCCCCGCGCTGTGGCAATTTTTTTGCTTACATAGTTTACATGTGATGCTGTCCACCATCGCATGTAATGCTGAAAAGTCCGATAAATAAAGGGATTTTAAGCAGTTTACATAATTTACATGTCAGGCGGGGAAATGATTTCACCCAGCCCATAGGGCCTCTACCTGTTCGTTGGCAGATCGCACCTTTAAATGAAAGGTACACCCGTTCGACAATAAAAACAAAAAAACGCTTTTTTGTTTTGTATTGTTCTCACTTATTCGTACCTTTGCACCCGCAGAATCAATCATCATTAATAACGATCATAAAAAATGAAAGCATTTGTATTCCCCGGACAAGGGGCGCAGTTCGTAGGTATGGGCAAAGACCTCTACGACAACATTCCTGCCGCTAAGGAACTTTTCGAGAAGGCCAACGATATTCTGGGCTACAGAATCACGGACATCATGTTCGAAGGAACAGATGAAGAACTGAAACAGACGAAGGTGACTCAACCCGCCGTGTTCCTGCACAGCGTTCTGACAGCCCTCTTCTCCACTCCTGCCGAGAATCCTGAAGAGAACAAGCCGCAGATGATGGCTGGTCACTCCTTGGGTGAGTTCTCTGCATTGGTTGTTTCCGGTGCTTTGTCGTTCGAAGATGGTCTTCGCCTGGTGTATGCCCGTGCGATGGCTATGCAGAAAGCCTGCGAGATGGTTCCCTCTACGATGGCTGCCATTATCGGTCTGGCCGACGAGAAGGTAGAGGAGGTATGCGCATCCATCAACCGCGAAGGCTATGTAGTCATTCCCGCCAACTACAACAACCCTGGTCAGCTCGTTATTTCTGGCAATATCGAGGCCATCAACGAGGCTTGTGCCAAACTGAAAGAGGCTGGTGCCAAGCGCGCACTGCCGCTGAAGGTGGGCGGTGCTTTCCATTCGCCGCTGATGCAACCCGCCAAAGATGAGTTGCAGGCTGCCATCGAGAAGACGGAGTTCAGCGAGCCCTTCTGCCCCATCTATCAGAACGTTGACGGCAAGCCGCACACCAAGCCCGAGGAAATCAAGCAGAACTTGATCGCTCAGCTGACGAGTCCTGTCCGCTGGACACAGTGCGTGCAGAACATGATTGCCGACGGTGCCGACGACTTCACGGAGTGCGGACCGGGCAAGGCTCTTCAGGGAATGATTGTGAAGATCAGCCGCGACGTGAATGTTCACGGGATTTGAAATTGGATGTTACATCGCCATTAGTCATTCGTAATTCGTAAAAAGTGATTGTCTATCAGATACTGACCCGCCTGTTCGGCAATAAGACGCGGGCGAACATCCCCAACGGGAGCTATGAGGAGAATGGAAGTGCCAAGATGAACGACATCGACGAGAAGGTGTTGCGCTTCATCAGCTATATGGGCGTTTCGCATGTGTGGTACACGGGAATCATCCGCCAAGCTACGCAGACCGACTTCTCGAAGTATGGCATCCCGCGCCAGCACCCGGATGTGGTGAAAGGCAAGGCCGGTTCGCCTTACGCAATCACCGACTACTACGACGTTTCGCCCGAACTGGCTACGGATGTGGAGCACCGGATGGCAGAGTTTGAGGCGCTGGTGGCCAGGACCCATCAGGCCGGTCTGAAGGTGATCATCGACTTCGTGCCCAATCATGTGGCCAGGCAGTATCAGAGCATCGCCAAGCCCTCGGGCGTGAAAGGCTTGGGCGAAGCCGACAACCCCAATGAGGGCTTCTCGCCAAGCAACAACTTCTACTACTGCACGGGGCAGGAGTTCGTGGCTCCTGAAAGTTCGGGGAGCGGGGAGCGAGGAGCGAGGAGCGAGATATGCGATCACTATCAGGAGTTCCCCGCGAAGGCTACGGGCAACGACTGCTTTACGAATGCTCCGGGACGGAACGACTGGTATGAGACGGTGAAGCTCAACTACGGTGTAGATTATTATGCGGGTAGGGTAGGGCACTTCGACCCCATTCCCGACACGTGGCAGAAGATGCTCGACATCCTGCTCTTCTGGACGGCGAAGGGTGTGGATGGCTTCCGCTGCGATATGGTGTTTATGGTGCCGGTTGAATTCTGGCAGTGGGCCATTCCGCAGGTGAAGTCGGTCAACCCCGACATCGTCTTCGTGGGCGAAATCTACGACCCCGCTATCTACCGTTCATATATCGCCGCTGGTTTCGACTACCTCTACGACAAGGTGGGCATGTACGACTGCGTTCGCGGTGTCATCTGTGGTTATCGCCGGGCTGCCGACATCACTTGGCAATGGCAGACCACCAACGACATCAGCGACCACATGCTCTACTTCCTGGAGAATCACGACGAACAGCGTCTGGCCTCCGACTTCTTCGCCCATGATGGTCGTCGGGGCTTGCCTGGCGTGCTGGTGAGCGCCTTGTTGCAGAAGAATCCTTTCATGCTCTATGCCGGACAGGAGTTTGGCGAGCGCGGAATGGATGCGGAAGGCTTCAGCGGACAGGACGGACGCACCACCATTTTCGACTATTGGCACCTGGAGAGCATTCATCACGGCTATTTCAACCGCCGCAAACTGACGGCAGAAGAGAAGGCGCTGATGCTCGACTATCAGAAGATTCTGCTCCTGAAGCAGCGTGAGCGGGCTATCCGTGAGGGCGAGATGTTCGACCTGATGTATGTGAATCAGCACATCGGCGACCGCCAGTTTGCCTTCCTGCGCAAGGCTGCCAACGAACTGCTACTCGTTGTGGCCAACTTCTCTGGTGTTCAGGCAGAAGTGGGTGTAACGATTCCTCGACACGCCTTCTCCCATCTCGATATTCCCGAAGGCGAGCAGCAGGCCACCGATCTGCTCACAGGCGAGAAGACCATGTTCTGTCTGCAGGCCGACTGTGCCGTTCATACGACTGTTGCCCCCTGGCTCGGTCGTGTCTATCAGATAAAACTCAAGAAATCATACAAACGATGACAGAAGATTACATATTGAACGACCACAACAAGGACGAGTTTCCTCCAGCCCACACGGCAGAGCACTTGCTCAACCAGTTGATGATGCGGATGTTCGGTTGCGAGCGTTCGCGCAATGCGCATATTGAAAGGAGGAAGAGCAAGATAAGCTATATCCTGGAGCAGAAGCCCGACCGCAAAGTGGAAAAGGAGATAGAGCGACGGATGAACGAACTGATAGCCGAGGACATGCCCGTGACTTTTCAGTTTGTGACGCGGGCAGAGTTAGAAGGCATCATGATGGACGCCGAGCCTGACTCTCCCGAAGCCCGACTGTCGCTGGAACGCCTGCCCGACGATGCCAGCGAAACCATCCGGCTGGTGCGCATCGGCGACTACGATGTCTGTCCGTGCATCGGCAAGCATGTGCGTTCTACAGTGCAGATAGGGCGTTTCGAAATGCTCGGCACCAACTGGGACGAGCAGCAGCACTCGTTCCGCATCCGTTTCAAAATTGTCTGAGTTAATCTTGATTGTCTAAAGCTTTTTTGTCACCTTCAGCAGGTGTTCGCCGATATTGATGGTGTAGCCCTGCTGAACGTAGACCACGCGGTTGAACGAATCGCAGACCACGAAGATGGGCAACGCGCTGGACTTCAGCTTGAGCGATTCCATCAGTTCCTGTTTGATCTTTCCGTCAATGTCAGAACCCCAACAGGTGGTGCTGGGCAGCGATTTAAACTCCTCGTAGTTGAATCGCTGACCATCCTTCTCGCTCTCTGTGAGTAAGACGATGCTGCGACCCCACTGCTCAAACTGCTCCTTATACGCGCTGATGTCGCGCAGCGTGTGGTTCGTCGGCTCGTGGTTGGGGGCTATGATGCCCAGGATGTAGAATCCGCGTCCTGTTGTGGAGAGCAGGCTCTGCGGCTGAGCGGCACCCGTCGGCAGGTAGAGATTCTCGGCATTGAGCGAGCCAATCACCTGCACGCCGTCCTTCTCTTCGCGCATGGTGAAGGGCAGAAGTGTGGTCAGACCTTCTGCGATGTCGAAGAGTTCGGTATGCGCCAGCACTTTGCCGTCGGCCATTCGTGTACCCACGACGAGCATGTATTCGCCGGTTTCGAGGTCAACACCCTTCTCGAAGAAATTCTTATAGGTGGCATCTTCGGGGAAGGTCATCAGTTGCGGCTCGCCGTTGACCAACTTGCTGATGGTGAAGTGGATATAGTATTTCGGGTCATCGTTGTAGGCGGCCTCGGTGTAGTTCAGCTGCAACCTGCCGTGAGGAGCCACAGCATCCTTCTCTTTCTTGTCGAAGCTGACGTCAACCCATTCGCGGCTGTCGGCAGCATAATACTGCAGTTTGCCGTTCACCTCGTTGATGCGGGCGGGCATTCCTAAGCTGCGAGCCACGCTCACGAAGAAGATGTCGCGTCCCAGTCGGTCGGTCAGTCGGTCGCGATAGACGCTCATCGGCTGTTGGCGCAGTCCCTGCGGGTTGTGCTCATCGTCGATGCGGATGTTCTTCTTCGTCCATTTGATGAGCTTGGCGATGGTGTTCTGCTTCTTCATCTTCTCGCGGAAGAAGCTCTTATAGGGTGTCAGCCACTCCAGTTCCACGCGGGGATTCATCACGTAGCGGCAGTAGATGTCGTCGGTATTGACTTCCTCCACCTGATTGTCTTTGAGCACCTCGAGCGAAACGTCGCGCAAGTCCTTCTTTGAGATGACGCTGAGCAGTTTCTCCGCCATCTGCTTGTTGGGCGCTTCAGTCAGGAACTGCTGGATGGTGCGGTAGTTGCCGCGCCAGTCTTCGTTGGGCATCGTGCGTTCGTAGGCTTGTCGGATGGCATCTTCCTCGGCCATGCGGCGGTCGTTTTCTTCGCGCTGTTCGGGCGATACGTAGGGAAGCGTCGGGTCGGCAGGTGGCGGAACGATGTCGAAGTCCTGTTGTTTGTTTGGTTGTTGGGTTGTGAGCGGAAGCACGATGGTGACATCGCGTCCTTCGGCAAACGACACTTTCTGCATGGTCCATCTGCTGTCCTTCGTCACCCAGGCTATCATGTCGCCCTTACCGGCGGTGAGCGAAGCCCGTCCCAGCTGGTCGGTCTGCTTCTTGGCCACCGTGTAGAACTCGGCATAGTTGTACACTTTGAATTCCACCGTTGCATCCTTCACGAAGCGACCTTCGGCATCTACCACGGTGACGGTAATTGCCTGTGTAGGCGCATAATTGTCGATCACGTTGATTTCCGTGAAGCTCGGCGTTTCGCTCATCACCTCTTCGGGTCCGTCGTAGTGACCGAACACTTTGGTGTGCATGAGCATACCGCGCGAAGCACTCTCGTTGAACCATCCAAGGTTCAGTACCGGCTCAGGTTCGCAGGCTCCGAGGAAGTACCATTTGCCGTCGGCGTAGGCTTCCACCCAGGCGTGGTTGTCGTCGGTATGAGCCCATCGCGGCGTATATACCTGGCGGGCGGGGATGCTCACAGCGCGCAGGGCAGCCACGAGGAAGGTTGACTCCTCTCCGCAACGGCCGTAAGCTGTCTTCACCGAAGCCATCGGTGAACTGGTTCGTCCGTCGCTTGGGCGATACGTTACCTTCTCATGGCACCAGTGGTTCACCTCTAAGATGGCATCTTTCAGGCTCAGGTTCTTCACGCGCGGGCGCAGTTCCTTATAAAACTCCATGCGGCTGCGGTCCAGGTTCTCGTTGTTCACGCGAACGGGCAGCACAAAGTGCTTGAACTCCCTCTCCGGGATGCTGCTGCCCCACGGCATTTCCTGACGTGCTTTCATCGAGGCTTCCACGTTCTCACGATAGAAGTCGCGCGAATAGTCAGCCCGGTCGGGCATCGGCATATACTGATAGAGGAAGTCGAGATAAGCCTCCTCAGTGGGTTTGTTGTCCTGCGCAGCCAGTATCTGGCAGCAGAAAATTGCAGCGACAACGGCCATCATCCGGCCTGAAAACATGCTTTTGATATTCATTTTCTTGAGGTTTGTAGTGTGTGCATCGAAGATGCTTTTTCGTTCGTTTGTGCAAAGTTACGCATTTTTTCTTACTCAGCAAAATCATCTTCCCCTTTTTTCGCTTTTTAGGTTATCAACAGCTTGTCAATGATATCATTCAGCCGTTGCCTGTTAATCTGTCTTTCAAATCTGACGGGGAGCGAGGGGTTATCCTTTGATAACTGTTCAAAGAACAACTTTGCGCAATCAATCTTTGCACTTTCTTTCGGGCGCAAATCCGTTTCTTGATTGACGTCTTTCGTCTCAATAACAACATTCATCTGCAGAGAGCCATCTTTCTTCTTGACAACATACATGAAGTCTGGAGAATAGGTTTCGTCCGTAATAGTTGGAATGCGAATGCTGCTATTGGGAATCTTACCATAAACGATAAGCTCCGCCACATCAATTTTATCTAATATGTTAGTCCTTTCCAATGGTGAATCGAATGCAATTGGTTCATACAGATATTCTGGAGGTGTTTGGGATTTGTCGGTCTTTTTGCCAATTCGCCCCATAACGACCTCATCTCTTACACTTCCGTCAGCATTAGTCAGGGCTGTGGTCTTTGTCGAATAATGTGCCTGTTTGTAGGAGATGCAACCTCCCAGATGCTTGATTTTCCAATCACGGAATCTTCCAATGAATTGAGACAAAGTCAAATCATTAATGAGGTTGTCATTGAATCCTTCGTGCTTTTTAGCATATTCACAAATGGCCTTATGTATCACTGCAATAGGAATAGCAGTGCTCTTGCTTGCTCTTTTCAAGAACTCATTGTAAGGCATTGCTCGACCAAAAAGCATATAAGTCACATTCGCCTCGCTAACAACGGTGGCTCCATTTTTGTCAACCTGAATTTCTGAGCGTTCAGAAGATGCCGACATTCTGGAGAACACACCTTCTTCCAATATAGCAGGCAGTGCTTTCTCGATTTCTTTGTCTATATCCTTTTGATAGAACATCAGATACTTCTTGTTGATTTCCTTCCACAGTGATTCAATCTTCAGGTAGTTAGGCTTACGAATCTTCACCGTCAGGCGATTGTTCTTTGCATTGCGGTCTACGACGCGGTTCAGGTCCAGACTGTCAGTCTTAAACTCAGGATATTCGTTCTTGAACTCCATGATTCTGTCATCGAGTATCATCAACCCCTGATTAGTCATGTCGGCAAAGCCTTTATTGTAAAGTTCCATCATCAGCACCATATAGTTGGCCATGCCGCGAAGGTTGGCCACCCGTTGCAGTTCTTCGATGGTGAGGAACAGATGTTCTGGAGTCGTTTGGTGTACGTCACCATTAATTTCACGAACAAGTTTGTCTGCAAAATCCTTTTCTGTGAAGTCCACGATATAGTTCAGCATAAAGTCTGTGCTATTTGTCCTGTTCCCATATTCGTCAACGGGCAGACGAAGTCCGCGTCCCACTTCCTGCAACTTACTGATTTCGCTGCCACTGGAACGTAACTTGACTATTGTGAACACATTGGGGTTATCCCAGCCTTCTTTCAATGTCCATTTCGAGAAGAGGAAACGACGCACATTCCAGTTCCCGTTTTCATCTTTGAAGGAGAGAAGCTTTTTCTTGTTTCTCAGAATGTCAGCCACTTCCTCTGCAATCGCCTCATCACTGTCGTTGTTATCTTTCGCGAAATATCCAGCTCTGCAACCTGCGATGTCCTGAATACTGGCCTTCAGATAGTCAGCATACTCCTCTGATTTCTCGTCGTTTTTCAGCTCTTCTTTTATATAATATACCAGCCACTTGTCAAAGATATCGCGTAGCCATGCGCCGTTACCTTGCTCGTCGCCTCTGAATGAAACAATGTTGTCAATAAAGAACAAGGCAAGCGTCTTGATCTTGCTTTCGCGATGAAACAATAGCCGCTCCGTCTCAAAATGGCGCTGAATAGCCAGCCTCATCATATTCTCCTGATAGGATGTAGAATAGATGTCTGCCGTAAACTCATCACCCACATGTTTCGTCTGTCCATTCGACAACTCTACTTCAGAGTTGCTGATGCCACTAATAGTGATACCTGAAAGATGCTCACTCATGATACCCAGCGATTCATCTTTATGCAAGACATAGCGGTGGCTTTGGTCCTTTTTCGTAAAGTGTAGGGTGACACTCTCCTTACCATTAATGCTGACAACTCTAACCTTCTCGTTCTCTGATGTCGTCGGGTTGAAGTGTTCCTTTGCTACTCCTTTAATCAAATTCTGGTTGAAAGCATCGCATGCCGTCAGGTTATACAGCAAGTTCAAATAGTCCTTTTGCATCTCTTTCTGCTTGACCATTTTTCCTTGCTTATTCGGCTTTATCACCGATACGGGGACTTCTGGGAATGTAGCTCCGAAGCGAATAATACACTGAGGGGCTAATTCGCTCAGTATGCGTTTGTAGGTAGTGTTGCTGCGTTCAAAGCGGTGAGGTTCGTCAATAATCACTATCGGACGTGTTGCCTTAATGGCATCAAAGGGACGCACAAAACCCTGCACGGCAATGTCGTAGTCCTTCTTGTCCAGCAGTTTACCTTTTTGTAGCAGTTGCTGATTGACCACAATCACATAGATACGGTTCTTGTTCTGGCATGAGCCATTCACAAAGTCACGTACAGACGACGGGAAATAGTTGTGACCCTTTTTCTTTTTCTTCAAGGCAGCCACTTCGCACAATTCTATCTCAGCACCATAGCCTAATGTGTCGCGGAAATGCCTTTGCACATAGGGGTCTCCGATAAACTGAACGGCACCAGACTTTACTGGTAAAGAATGGACTACAACAACGAATTTGTTGAACCCATATCTTTTGTGAAGTTCATAGATGCTGTGTGTATAGACGTATGTCTTACCTGTTCCCGTTTCCATCTTGATATCAAGATTCAGCACACCATTCTCAGCCGTCATCACCTTACGGTTATAGGGTTTCATTTCCTCCGTGTATTCTATCCTGCGGAGAGCCCATTCCGTCGAAAGGTCATTGTGGTCGATGAGTGGGTTCTCGTATGGCTTCAAAGGAGCATCCAAATGCGTCTTTTCAAATACGCTGCACAGTCTGTCAACGGGTATCTGCTGATGTGGCAACCCTGCTTCAAGTATAATATCCATATACCTTTAATATCTGATGTCGATGTTTATCTTTATTTGTTTCTCGCCCTCATTCAGCAGCGGCAGGTTTTTCTTCAGCGCATCCGTAGCACCGAAGTTGAAGCTGTAGCCGAAGAGTACCACGTAATGAGGACCCCAGGCCGACTGGTCACCATATTTATCCACCAATGCTGTGATGGCTTCGTCGCTCATGCCTTCATCCGTCAGATAGAGATGATCGCCACATTGGTAGGCGGTATAGTCGGCCAACTGCACTTCCTCCATCTTCGCATTCATGCCATAGCCGTCTCGAACTTTCCAAGTTTCAAGAACCGTTTCCCGTCCGAACTCCTCCAATATATTGTTGGCAAAGCCTGATTGCTTCGGGTCGAATTTCTCTAACTTGTCCAGCACGTCGTCCGATACGTCTCTCAGTGTGTAGTGCTTGAACCCTAAGTCGCCTGCGAACAGAGGATTTTCTGCCTTTATCTTAGCAGCTGCACGCTTGATACGCTCCTGCCCGATTTCATCGATGGTGCGAAAACCTGCTTTATAGGCATCCGATTGCTCGGCATATTTCTCTTTCCATTGAACAAGTATATATTTGATTTGCTTTTCCGAATTAACATTAGCATTCATAACTGCTTGAGCAGTTGTCGCAGAACCAGAGAAAAAATCCATAACAATGACTTCGTTTTCTGTGGTTGGAGCAATGCCTTGTTCAATGATTTGTTGTATGTAATCTACTGGTTTGGGAAAGTCAAAATAATCATTCCCATCAAATAACTCGGTTAATTCGCGTGTACCTTGAGAACTATAAACAGTATCAAAAAGACTACTAAAACCAGTGTATTCACTATGTAAATCTTTAGCAAATTTCTTTCTTCTTGGTCGCCCATTGGAATCAGATGGCCATAGTACCTCATTGTTAGCTATCAACTCTGCCATACGATTCCTATCGTATCTCCATCCTGTTGGAGGACAGGCATATACAATCCCTGTAGCAGGATTTTCAAGTTTGTAATGCAAGTTTGGTCGTTGAGATTCTGTAGCAAGACCTACCATATTGTCACTCATCCAGTCTCCTCGTGGGTCATTGTCTGGATTTGAATATTTTGACATATCAGACAATTTCCCCCTTATTCTATCCTCTTCTCTTCTTCCATAGCATAGAAGATAGTCATGATCCATTGAAACCCCATTCTTTGTCCTACTGTCTGGTTGCTGCCTTTTCTTCCAAATAAATGAAGAAATAAAACATTCTTCACCAAACACATAATCGCAAAGCAATTTCAGATTCGCCTGCTCATTGTCGTCAATAGAGATAAAGATGACACCATCCTTCGACAGCAGTTCGCGAGCCAACTGCAAGCGAGGCGACATAAACATCAGCCAAGCCGAGTGCGTGCTGCTGCCACGAGATGTCATGTCAAGAATTTGTTTTGCCTCGTCCTCGTCGATACTCAGTTTCTTTTCCAGTTCCTCTGGCGTAAAACGGAACTTGTCATTGTAGACAAATCCGTCAGAACCCGTATTATAAGGCGGGTCGATGTAGATGCACTTTACTTTACCTGCATACGACTTCAGCAGATGGTTCAGTGCATCCAGGTTGTCACCACTGATGTAAATGTTCTCACTATCCCTGTTCTCAGGCTTCTCGTTGTGCTCAATGTCAGGCTCGATGACCGTCGTGGTACCCATAGAAGCAATCAGATTTGCATAGTCCTTGCCTAAGAAGTCGAGCGAATATCCCTCATTACTGATATCCACCTCGTCCTTCATCATGTCTTTGAAACGTTCTATGTCAAACTTTCCCTCTGCCGTGAAACACCCGGCGAAGTGTTCTTTCAAAGCCTCTAACTTCCTTGAGTTGGGCTTCGCTTCCATGTTCTTTTCAATAATCTGTTTTATCATAATGAATCTCAATAAACTTACAGGCAAAAGCCCGGCATCTATATAATTAAGAGTTATTTGTCTGTTTTGCAGTAGGAGGTGACGTGTCCCACGTCACAATCCGCGATTTTGTGACGTGGGACACGTCACCTCCTACTTGGACGCTACAAAATTACAAAGATTTTTTGTATTTTGGTTCCCTTATGCAGAAAAAGTGATAAAAAAGTTTGCCTGTTGGCGAATTTGCCACGATGGTTCAAAGGAAATTTGTGTGATTATAAATGCCAATTTTCCAAACGAAAATTTTTTTTGCGAAAATACCTACACTTGTACACTAATCGATGTATCTCCTTGATATTCAATAGCTTTTTTAGTGTATATAACCTACACTAAGGGGGTGCCTACCTACACTAAATTGCGCCTTTTTGGGTCGGAAGTCTTGTTTTGTCAATCGTAAACACGTCATTTACCAATCGTACATGCGTCATGTACCAATCGTACATGCGTCATGTACCAATCGTACACAAGGCGTGTACGAACTGTAAACGACGCAATACCAGGAAGAATCGAGGCTGTTTTCGCGCTGAAAACTTAGTGTAGATAAACGAGTTTTAGTGTAGGTTATATACACTAAATAAACTATTGAGAATGAGTGACTTACACGAATTAGTGTAGGTGTGTATATGATTTTGCGATTTTCGTTTTCAGTAATTAGGAGGTCACGTGTCCTCACGTGACACCAGTGCCGGGTGCAACGTGAGGACACGTCGCCTCCTACTCAGCCAAGAACAAAACGTACCAACTTATTTTTTTACGACTACTAAAAAATCAATGTCATTGCCAACAGTTCATTGGCAATGACATTGAATGAATGGAGAACGGTTGTTCTGGAAAATGCGCTTGTGTTAGAAAGGCAGGTCGTCGGCGGGAGCCTCTTCTGTGGCGGGCTGAGCCGGCGGGAATGGTGCTGCCTGCGGTTGTGACTGCTGGACAGGAGCGCCTGGAGCTGGTGGCGGCGGGAATGCTGTTGCGCCAGCCTGCGGCTGCATACCCGTAGCGGCTGCCTGTGCGGCAGCTGGGTCAATGCGGTCGACTCTCCAAGCCGTGATGTTGTTAAACCAGCGTCCGTTGTACTCATGCGCATCCATGTCGAAGCTGACGCGAAGTTCTTCACCCACCTGAATGTTCATGGCAGAAATTTTCTCGGCTCCGAATACTCGGAAGCAGCACTTGCGTGGATACTGATCGTGAGTCTCGATAACGTATTCCTGACTCTTCCATGCGTTGCCTGTGCGGTTGGAAACACCGCCCTGCTCTGGCAATACGGCTATGATTTTTCCTTCTATTTCCATATTTGATAATTTGATGTTAATTGAAATTTGGTTGCAAAGGTACTTCTTTTCGCTCTAATTCACGACTTGTAATTCATAATTATTGTAAAAATAACAAATAAAAACAAAATCAATTCATAAAATGTTCTTAAACGCGAGTTGATTTTGCCGTTATTATTTGTGATAGTGGTATTATTTTTGTATTTTTGTTGCCCAATTAGCAACCTAATATATATAAAGAATAGAATCAATCAATAATAAAAGGAATCAAACACATGAGATTTACATTATCAAGTTCGGCTTTCAGTAGCCGACTGTCAACCTTGTCGAAGGTGATTAATAGCAAGAATTCGTTGGCCATCCTTGACTGTTTTCTTTTTGATGTAAGAAACAACCAGCTGACCATCACCGCCTCTGACAGCGAGAACGTTCTGTTAACGATTATGGCCCTGAACGAGAGCGACGGAGAAGGGCGTTTTGCCGTGAACAACAAGACGATACTGGATGCCGTGAAAGAACTGCCCGAGCAGCCGCTGACCATCGACGTAGACACCGACAGCTTTATGGTGAAGGTGATGTATCAGAACGGTATCTATAACTTCACGGCTCAGAATGCCGACGAGTATCCCAACGTGCCTGCGATGGGCGAGCAATGCACGTCGCTCCTGATGCCTTCGGGTGTGCTTGCCGACAACATCGGCCGTTCGCTCTTTGCCACCGCTACAGAGGAACTGCGCCCCGTGATGAATGGTATCTATTTCGATCTGACCCCTGATTGCCTGGCCATCGTTGCCAGCGACGGTCATAAGCTGGTGCGCAATCGCAACTACAGCATCAAGACCGAGCAGCCCACATCGTTTATCCTGCCGAAGAAGCCCGCCACGCTGCTGAAGAACGTGCTGGTGAAGGACGAGAGCGACGTGAGCATCCGCTTCGACGAGCGTAATGCCGAGATTCGCTTTGGCGACAATACGCTGATGTGCCGACTGATAGAAGGACGCTATCCCAACTACAACAGCGTGATTCCTCAGGACAATCCCAACCAGCTGAGCATCGACCGCAAGGTGCTGATGGGCGCGCTGCGCCGCGTGATGCCCTTCGCCAGCGAGAGCAGTCAGCTGGTGCGTCTGCACTTGGAGCCGGGACTCTTAGAGGTATCGTCAGAGGACATCGACTTCTCCACCAGCGCTAAGGAGCAAATCACCTGCGACTATGCAGGCGGCAGCATGAATATCGGTTTCAAAGGCCCGTCGCTCAACGATATTCTGAACAATCTGGCAAGCGATGAGATCGAGCTGCAACTGGCCGATCCCAGTCGTCCCTGCCTCGTGGTTCCCGTTCAGCAGCCTGAGAACGAAGATGTGCTGATGCTCATCATGCCGATGCTGTTGAGCGATTAAGCATAGCAAATTGAAGATTTAGCATTACAATGAAACTCAATCTTACAAAGCCCCTCGTTGTCTTCGATCTGGAGACAACGGGGCTTGACCTTGTTAAGGACAGAATTATCCAGATTTCGTATATCAAAGTGATGCCCAACGGCGATGAGGTGAGGAAGAATCTGCTGGTGAACCCCACCATACCCATCCCCGCCGAAGTGGAGAAACTCACGGGCATCAGCAACGACGACGTGAAGGACCAGCCCTCGTTCAAGGAGCTGGCGGCCCGCTTGGCCGACGATTTCCACGGATGCGACTTTGCCGGATTCAACTCCAACCATTTCGATGTGCCGTTGCTGGCCGAGGAGTTCCTGCGGGCAGGCATCGACTTCGACTTCTCCAAGTGTCGGCTGATTGATGCACAGACCATCTTCCACAAGATGGAGCGCCGCAATCTGGCAGCCGCCTACAAGTTCTATTGTGGGCGGAAGATGGAAGAAGACTTCGAGGCACACCGCGCCGACCAGGATGCTGAGGCTACTTATCGGGTGCTGCAGGGAGAGCTCGACATGTATGCCCCTGGCCGGCAGGAGGAAGAAGAGCGACAGCTGACCAACGATATGGAGCAATTGGCACAGTTCTCGAAGGTGAACGACAACGTAGACTTTGCTGGAAGAATCGTGTGGAAAGAGCTGACCGACGGCAAAGGCAATGTGCTGCTCGACGAAGCTGGCAATCCGCTGCGTCATGAAGTTTTCAACTTTGGCAAGTACAAAGGCTGGGATGTGGCAGAAGTGCTGCACCGCGACCCAGGGTTCTTCAGTTGGATTCTGGCCAGCGACTTCACTTACAACACCAAGCAGGTGCTCACGAGAATCCGCCTGAGAGAATTCAATCGTCAAAAGAAATGATTATGTTGAAGGGAAAGAAAATCGTTTTGGGTATCACGGGCAGTATCGCAGCCTATAAGGCCTGCCAGATTATTCGTGGACTGATTAAGCAAGGTGCCGAGGTGCAGGTGGTGATCACCCCTGCCGGAAAGGAGTTTATCACCCCCATCACCCTGTCGGCGCTGACGCATAAACCCGTGGTGAGCGAGTTCTTCAGTCAGCGCAACGGCACGTGGAACTCGCATGTAGACCTGGGCCTGTGGGCCGATGCGATGCTCATTGCCCCTGCTACCGCCAGTACGATTGGCAAGATGGCCAACGGCATTGCCGACAACATGCTCATTACGACTTATCTTTCGATGAAGGCACCTGTGTTTGTGGCTCCCGCAATGGACCTCGACATGTATGCCCATCCTTCCACCCAGCAGAATCTTGAGAGGCTCCGCTCGTTCGGCAATCACATCATTGAACCCCAGAGCGGTTTTCTGGCCAGCGGACTGGAAGGAAAAGGCCGTATGGAGGAACCCGAGAAAATCGTGGAACTGCTTGATGACTTCTTTGCTTCTGGCTCTCCGATGTTCGATTCCCGAAGTCTGCAGGGCAAACGCATCATGATAACAGCCGGTCCTACCTACGAGAAGATAGACCCCGTGAGGTTTATCGGCAACTACAGCAGCGGGAAGATGGGATTTGCCTTAGCTGAGGAATGTGCGCGCAGAGGTGCCGATGTCACGCTGCTGGCCGGGCCGGTCAGTCTGACCTGTTCCGCCGGCATCCATCGCATCGATGTGGAGAGCTGCGAAGAGATGTACCAGGCTTCTGTGAAAGCCTTTGCCGACAGCGATGCGGCCATCCTTTGTGCAGCCGTAGCCGACTTCCGTCCGGTGGATGTGGCCGACAAGAAAATCAAGCGTGAGAAAGACGACCTCGTGGTGCGTCTGGCTCCCACCCACGACATTGCCGCCGAATTGGGACGGATGAAGAGTCCGCATCAGTTGCTGGTGGGCTTTGCCTTAGAGACCAACGACGAGCAGCAGAATGCGGAACGCAAACTGGAAAAGAAGAATCTCGACTTCATCGTGCTGAACTCCCTGCGCAACAAGGGAACCTGTTTCCGCAGCGATGAAAACCAGATAACCATTATCTCTCGTGAAGGAAAGCGCGACTACGAGCGTAAACCTAAAAACGAAGTGGCCTGCGACATCGTCGACGAACTTGTCAGCAGGCTGGCTTAGTATTTCATCCATACAGAACTATTTGATGAGGATATGCACATGAAGAATTTTTTGAAACTGACGTTTGCTACGCTCTTTGTGGCTCTGTTGCCTGCTTCGGCAATGGCTCAGGAACTGCAAGCCAAGATCACCATCAATCATAATCAGGTTCAGGGAACCGATGCCAGCGTATTCGACAACTTGAAGGAGACGCTCGAGCAGTTTGTCAACGAAACCCAGTGGACGTCGCTTCAGTTTCAGAAGAATGAGCGAATCGTCTGCAACTTCAACATCACCGTGACCAAGTACGATGCCAGCGAAAACCTCTTCACCTGCAAAGCACTCATACAGGCCAACCGACCCGTCTTCAACTCGTCGTACACCACAACGCTGTATAACAATACCGACAACGACTTCAATTTCGAGTTCGCCCAGTTTGACCAATTGAACTTCAATGAGGAGCAGATCGACCATCAGCTGACGGCACTCATCGCCTATTATGCCTATCTGATTATCGGGCTCGACCTCGACTCCTTCTCCCCGATGGGTGGAGAAGATATCCTGCAACGCTGCCTGAACCTGGCCAACAATGCCCAGAACCTGGGGTTCACGGGGTGGAAGGCATTCGACAACGACCGCAATCGCTTTGCCATCATCAACGACTATATGGAGGGAGCCATGAAGCCCTTCCGACAGTTGCAGTACGACTATTATCGCAACGGACTCGACGAGATGGCAAACAATGCGGAGCGCGGTAGAACCAACGTGACGACAGCCTTAGAGGAGAATCTGAAGAAAGCCCATGAGGACCGTCCGCAGAGCATGTTGCCCCAGATATGGACCGACTACAAGAAGGACGAACTGGCCAATATCTATAAAGGAAAAGGCACACAGAAAGAGAAAGAAACCGTCTACGACATACTCTTCTCCATCAACGCCTCGCAAAACAACTATTGGGAGAAGATTAAAGAGTAAGCAACGGTGGATTCACGAATCCAGAGTTATCATAATAACCGTAAATAGATAAGGGTGTTAAAGCATTTATATATCAAGAACTTCGCGCTCATCGACAGTCTCGACATGGACTTCATGCCGGGGTTCTCTGTGATGACTGGTGAGACGGGAGCCGGCAAGAGTATCATCCTGGGGGCTATCTCGCTGCTGTTGGGGCAGCGAGCCGACTCGAAGACCATCAAGCCCGGGGCTGCCAAATGCACCATCGAGGCACGCTTTGACCTGTCGAAGTATGCGATGAGCGAATTCTTTTCCAGTAACGACATCGACTATGATGAAAGCGACTGCATCCTGCGACGCGAACTGACGGCAGCCGGCAAGAGTCGTTCGTTCATCAATGACACACCTGTTCCGCTGACGCTGATGCGCGAACTGGGAAGCCGACTGGTCGACATCCACTCGCAGCATCAGAATTTGTTGCTTCAGAAAGAAGACTTCCAGATGGGCGTGCTAGATATCATCGGCAACAATGCCCAGCTGCTTGAGACATACAAGCAGGCCTATGCCAGTTGGCAGCAAGCCAAGCAGGCCTTAGAGCAGATGCAGGCCAGTCTGGAGAAAGCCCGTGAGAATGAGGACTTTATGCGTTTCCAACAGAAAGAATTGGTTGATGCGATGCTTACCGAAGGCATGCAGGCCGAACTGGAACAGGAAAGCGAGACGCTGAGTCATGTGGAAGACATCAAGAATGCGCTCTTCTCCGCCGATGGCCTGTTGAGCAATGGCGATCAGAATGGAGTCCTGGAGCGGATGCGCAATGCACAGCGACAGTTGGAAGGCATCGTAGATGTCTATCCTGTTGTGGCTGAACTGGCCGAACGGTTGGAGAGTTGCTACATCGAAATGAAGGACATCGCTGGGGAGATAGATGCGAAAACCCAGCAGGTGGACTTTGATCCGGGCCGTCAGCAGGAGGTCGACGAGACGCTGAGCCGTATCTATGGTTTACAGAAAAAGCACCATGTGGATAGCGTGGAAGCCCTGATAGCCATCCGCGAAGAGTTGGAACTGCAACTCAGTAGACTCGACAACAACAACGATGAGATGGGGGCACTGGAAGTCCGTCAGCAGCAGGCACTCGCGAAATGCCGGGAGATTGCCAATAAGCTGACCACCCAACGCCAGAAAGCTGCCAAGAAGGTGGAGAGCGAACTCACCCAGCGACTTGTGCCACTTGGCATCCCCAAGGTGCGCTTCGAAGTGAGCATCAAAGAAAAGACCCTCTCTGGCGACGGTCAGGACATGGTGAATTTCCTTTTCAGCGCCAATACCAGTATGCCGCTCCAGCCCATCAGCGAAGTGGCTTCGGGCGGTGAGATAGCCCGCGTCATGCTCTCACTCAAGGCGATGATTAGCGGACAAGTGAAATTGCCTACCATCATCTTCGATGAAATAGACACCGGAGTGAGTGGAAAGATTGCTGAGATGATGGCCAAAATCATGATGGAGATGGGGCAGAACGACCGACAAGTAGTGAGCATCACCCATCTTCCCCAGATTGCCGCACGCGGGCGCGTACATTATAAAGTATATAAAGAAGAGACCGATAGTGGCACGCGCTCAACCATGCAGCGGCTTACCGATGAAGAGCGCGTGATGGAAATAGCGCAGATGCTGAGTGGAAGCGAAGTGACCGAGGCCGCTATTGCCAATGCCAGAGAGTTGTTAAGCATAGAACATTGATAGAAATAGATAAATGAACAAGAGATTATTGTTGTGTTTATGTATGGTTGTATGGGCGAGCCTTCGCTTGTCGGCACAGCCAGCAGCTGTAAAGAATGCGGCTAAGAGCGTCTTCACACTCACTACTTTTCGTGCCGATGGTTCCTTGTTGGAATCGTCGCATGGTGTGTTCGTGGGTGAGCAGGGTGAGGCCGTGAGCCAACTGAAACCTTTCTTAGGTGCCGCCCGAGCTGTCGTTATCGACCAGAAAGGCAAGCAGATGGAAGTGACGCGCATGCTTGGTGTGAATGAACTCTACGATGTGGCTCGTTTCCGCGTGGATGGAAAGACCACAGCATTGCCTGTCGCACAGAGTCATTTGGCAACAGGCAGCAAGGCGTGGCTCGTGGGTTATCATCCGAAGACGCCAGAGATTATAGAGACCACCGTGAAGGACGCAGAGACTTTCATGGAGCAATATGCCTACTATATTTTCAGCATGAATGCGCCCGATCAGGCTGTGGCTTGTCCGTTTGTCAACGAGCTGGGCGAGGCTTTGGGCATCATGCAAGTGAGTACCACAACCTTCGACACGCATGCCACCGATGTGCGATTCATCCAGAGTCTTTCGCTCAGCGGATTGGCGTATACCGATGCCAATATGCAGAAGATTGGCATTCCGATGGCACTTCCCGCTGATGAGACGCAGGCACAGTTGGCTCTGATGATGGCCGGACAGAGTGGCGACTCCATCAAATATGAAGCGGCTATTACAGATTTCATGCAGCAGTTCCCCTCGCGAGTGGACGGCTACGAAGCTCGCGCCCGTTGGCAGATGGTGCAAGGACAGTTGAAAGAAGCCGCTGCCACCATGGAACAGGCTATCAAGCAGACTGCTAATAAGGATGATGCCCACTATCAGTATGCCAAACTGGTGTATGATGCCGCGACGCAAACGGGAGTCGATACCGACGGCTGGACACTCGATAAGGCTGAAAGCGAGATTGGTCAGGCCATCGAGCAGCAGAACCTGCCCGCCTATCATCTGCTGTTGGGACAGATACAGTTTGCCAAAGGTGATTATCAGAAGGCTTACGACCTGTTTACGAAAATGCACAACGAGTCGGAAACGCCGAATGGCGAACTGCTCTACGAGGCGGCGCGCTGCCAGCAGATGCTGGGCGCACAGCCCATGGACGTGATAGCCATGCTGAACCAAGCCATCAGCGAAACCGACACCCTTCGGATGGCAGAGACCGCTCCCTATTTCTTGTTGCGTGCCGAGATGTACGAGCAGGCAGATAGTTTCAGACAAGCAGCCTTCGACTATACCCGCTATGAAATCCTGCAGCAGGGACGCGTGGGAGCAGCTTTCTATTATATCCGTGAACAGGTGGAAGTGAAAGGACGTCTCTATCAGCAGGCTCTCTCCGACATTGCCCGTGCCGTCGTCATGGCACCCGAAGAACCCACCTATCTGGCAGAGATGGCTTCGCTACAACTCAGGGTGAATATGGTGGAGCAAGCCATCAAGGCGGCTGAGCGTTGCATCGAGCTGAGTCCAGACTATAGCGATGGCTATCTGTTGCTCGGCGTGGCACAGGCTCGAAGTGGAATGAAAGAAGAGGGATTGTCTAACTTACAGAAAGCAAAGGAGTTGGGAAATGAGCAGGCTGAGGCCTTAATTGAAAAATATTCGAGGTAAATTTGCAAAAAAATCCCAATAAATTTCCGTATCCCAAGGAAAACTCGTATATTTGCATCCCGATTTCGCGTTCTCGCAGAAAACCAATTGAATTTATATTAATAAAAAATCATATCAGAGATGACCAAAGCAGAAATTGTAGAAAAAATCGTTACGATGACAGGAGTCTCCAGAAAGGAGTCTTCAGCCGTAGTAGAAGCGTTCATGGATGTTGTGAAGAGCAGCCTGATAGAGAAGAAGAATGTCTATCTCAGAGGCTTTGGAACCTTCACCGTGAAGCACCGCGCAGCTAAGACTGCCCGCAATATTCAGAAGAATACCACCGTTGTGATCGATCCTCATGACTATCCGGGCTTCAAGCCTGCCAAGAGCTTCGTCGAGAAGATGAAGGAAGCATAGTTTTTCGGTAGCAATTGCATCTTATTCATTAAAAGTTTAACATATTAATTTAGTAAAATCATGCCAAACGGAAAAAAGAAAAAGGGCCACAAGATGGCTACTCACAAGCGTAAGAAGAGACTGAGAAAGAATCGTCATAAGAGCAAGTAAACGCTTTCCTCTTGTGATGGGTTGAGTGTTTGTTGGCCTGCGTGCGGTATTTGCCGGACTAAGGCTGTCAAACACTCAATTGTAAACTAAAAAAAGCAGAAATGACAAGCGAAGTTGTAATTGACGTCAGGCAGAACGAAGTGTCTATAGCGCTGCTCGAAGACAAAAATCTGGTGGAATACCAGACAGAGCCCCGCTCAGCATCGTTTGCCGTCGGAAACATTTACATTGCCAAGGTGAGGAAACTCATGGCAGGGCTGAATGCCAGTTTCGTGGACGTAGGTTATGAGCGCGACGCTTTTCTGCACTATCTTGACTTAGGAAATCAATTCAGTTCCTATGAGAAGTACCTCAAGCAGGTACAGAGCGACAGAAAGAAACTTTATCCCTTCGCAAAGGCATCACGCCTGCCCGACCTGAAGAAAGACGGCAGTGTGGCCACGACCTTGAAGAAAGATCAGGAAGTGCTCGTTCAGATTGTGAAAGAGCCTATCTCTACCAAGGGACCTCGACTGACATGTGAACTCAGTTTTGCCGGGCGATACCTGGTGCTGATGCCATTCTATGATAAGGTTTCTGTTTCTACTAAGATTAAAAGTGGCGAGGAAAGGGCACGACTCAAACAGCTTATCCAGAGCATCAAACCGAAGAATGTAGGCGTTATCGTCAGAACGGTGGCAGAAGGAAAGCGAGTGGCTGAACTCGACTCTGAACTGAAAATCCTGCTGAAGCGTTGGGAGGATGCCATTGCCAAAGTACAGAAAACAACCAGCAGACCTCAGCTCGTGTATGAGGAAGAGAGTAGGGTGGTGGCGCTGTTGCGCGACCTTTTCAACCCCTCATACGAGAACATCTACGTCAACGACGAGCAAGTCTATCAGGAAGTGAAAGAGTATGTCACTCTGATAGCCCCCGAGAAAGCTGGCATCGTAAAGCACTACACAGGCAATGTGCCCATCTTTGACAACTTTAACATCACCAAGCAGATCAAGTCAAGCTTCGGAAAGATTGTCAACTACAAACACGGAGCTTATCTCATCATTGAGCACACAGAGGCTATGCACGTCGTTGACGTGAACAGCGGCAACCGGACCAAGGCAGAGAAAGGACAGGAGGGAAATGCCCTGGAAGTGAACCTCGGAGCCGCCGACGAACTGGCTCGCCAACTCAGGCTCAGGGATATGGGAGGCATCATCATCGTGGACTTCATCGACATGAATCTGGCAGAAGACCGCCAGATGCTCTACGAGCGCATGTGCAAGAACATGCAGAAGGACCGCGCCCGCCACAATATCCTGCCTTTGAGCAAGTTCGGGCTGATGCAAATCACTCGTCAGCGAGTGCGTCCGGCGATGGATGTCAATGTGGATGAGGATTGTCCAACATGCTTTGGCAGCGGAAAAATTAGGTCCAGCATACTCTTTACCGATCAGCTGGAAGGAAAGATTGATCAACTGGTCAACAAGATAGGCGTGAAGCGTTTCTATCTACACGTCCACCCGTATGTGGCTGCTTACATCAATCAGGGATTTGTTTCCCTGAAGCGCAGATGGCAGATGAAGTACGGACTGGGAGTGCGCGTCATCCCCTCACAGAAGATGGGTTTCTTGCAATACGAATTCTATGACGACAAGAAACAGTTCATCGACATGAAGGAAGAGGTGGAGACGAAATGAACCATCAAGGCGGGTCGCAGCAACAGATGATGTGCTGCGACCCGCTTTCGTTTCATCCTTCATCCCTCATCAATCCAGTGGTCGATGAGCTGGCGGGCGATGGAGAGTTTCTCGGGAATCTTGGGCAGATGGTCGCGTCGGAACCAAGATGCTCGGCTCAGTTCAGAGCGCTGCACATGAATCTCACCCCCTGCATAGTCGGCTTCAAACCCCACCATCAGTCCGCAAGGGTAGGGCCAGGGCTGGCTTCCGAAGTATCGGATGTTCTTGATGTCGAGACCCGTTTCCTCCTTCGTCTCCCGTACAACGGACTCTTCCAGGGTCTCCCCTGTTTCCACGAAACCTGCCACCAGGCCATAGAAATCGTGCACGAAGTTGTGCGCTTTCACCAAGAGAGCCTCATCGCCACGATGTATCAGAACGATGACGGCAGTAGCCAACTGCGGCCATACCTCCTTGCCACAGTGTTCGCATCGCTTAGAAATCTCGGTGTGGAGCTTCATGGGACCACCGCAAACGCCGCAGTACTTGGTGTTCTGGTCCCAATAGAGAATCTCCTGACACTTACCCGCCATCAGATACAGCTGTCGGGGCAGCTTTTGATAGGAAGAACGCAAGCTGCACATCTCGCCCTCGTTACACTCCTGCAGAGGAGCGTCCACTCGGAGAGTCTTTACGACCGTTCCGTCGGTCATTGTGACGTTATGAACCGTTGTCCAAGGATGGGTCTTCACGGGTGGTTCTTCTCTGTAAGGCACAGAGTAAGAACCATCTTCTTGTTGCTCAATGAGCAAGTCAGTCTTGCAAAAAATAAACCAGTAGTGGGGCATGATGGGTGGTGGGATGAAGGATGAATGATGAAGGATGGGGGATGATGATTACTGTCCGAAGAGCAACTTTTTGTCGCGTTCGATGGCAGGCTTAGCCCATTCTTCAGGCACGAACTGCCAGTTGTGATTAGGCTGCGGGTTGATGCGTCCGGCCTTCTCAATCTCCTGCGTCAGGTAATAACGCTGATCCCGCTCGCTGCGAAACACGATGCGGCTGTTGAGCTCGTCGTGTGGGATGCCTGCCCCCTTGGTCAGCAGTTCGCCGCCGCCATTACCGCGATAGCTGTTCAGTGCCACGCGATAAGTCTTCTGAGGGTCGAAAGGCTCGCCGTTGCTCATCTGCAAGATGCGCACCTTCTGTCCGTTAGGCTTCGTCACGTCAACCTCGTAGTCGATACCGGCCGCGCTGTCGAAGTTGAAAGCCAGGTTCTTGAACATAAACCGCTGGTTGTCGTCCGTTGTCTCGTCGGCCAGTAGCATGATATGGTCGTCGGGCGAGCGCATCGTGTTCACCCACAGGTCGTAGCTCATCTCCAAGTGGCGTCGTATCTCCTCTCCAGTGAGCAGCATCACGTAGATTTGGTTTTCGTATTTATAGAGGTTGAACATATCGCTGACATGCACGTCCCCTTCCGGAATCACCGTATCGAAAGTCAGCGGTGCATTCAACGAGATGTCAGCCCCCGTTATTTGCAGTTGCAGGTTGTGGATGAGGTCGCAGAAGGCACTGTTGCCGAAATAGCTGTCGCGCACAAAGACCGGGTTTTCGAACACGCCGATCTTACGGTTGACATAGTTGTTCACGCTGTCGATGTCCGCCTGGAAATACCTCATATACTCCTCATCGACGGGCATATCGGCCACGCTGACCAACTGTCCGCTCACTTGCTTGTAGATAACCTTACCATCCTTCAGTTTCAGCTGAATGTTAGCGTCGCAAACGTTGTAGGCATTGCTCGACGGGTCGAGCATTAGCACCTCATGCCCCTCGCTGTCGTGTACGATTTCACAGTGGCTGCGGTGGTCGTGTCCAAAGACGATGAGGTCGAATCCCGGCACCTGTTGCGCCACTGCCATTGAGGCATCCTCCTCGTAGGCCTCCGTGATGATACCGCCCTGTAGTCCAGAGTGGAAAAGACCGATGATGACGTCGGGTTGCTCGTTCCTTTTTAGGTAGTCTATCCAGTAGCGAGCGCACTTGACCATCTCGTCGAAGCGCAGTCCGCTCCACAGACTTTCCTCCAGCCAGTTCGGTATGGCCGCTGTGAGCATGCCAAGGACAGCCACGCGTACCCCCTCACGTTGGATGATGGTGTAAGGTTGTACGTAAGGCTTTCCCGTTTTTGAGTCCACGATATTAGCTCCGAGCATGGGGCATTTCACCTCACTGATCCATTTATCGTACACCTGATGTCCAGTCTCCACGTCGTGGTTTCCTACGGTCTGAGCGTCGTATTGCAGATAGTTGATCACCTTAGCCGCCACATTCTCTATCTTCGGGTTGATATAGTTGCAGTAGTAGCAGGTAGGCTGTCCCTGCAGGATGTCTCCGTTGTCGAGGAGGATAAGGTTTTTGCCGTAGCACTGCCGAAGCTGGTTGACGTATGAGCTCACTCGTGCCAGCGACCCCTTTCGTGGTTTCCGGTTGATGAAGTCGTATGGGAAGAAGCACCCGTGGACATCGCTGGTCTGCACGACTCGGATGTCGACGGTTTGAATGTCTTCCCGATTATTCCCCTCCCTTAGAAGGGGAGGGGTTAGGGGTGGGGTGAGCGGAGAGTAGTTAGAAGTTGCCATAGCCTTATTGGGGAGGCAGAGCGCAACGGCTACTGCCAACAGCGTTTTAAGTGGATGAATCATAAGCAATGAATGATTTTTCGCGTGCAAAATTACAAATAAGCCATCAAAGGGCAAAGAAAAATCCGATTTTTTTGCCTTTTCGGTAAGCCCTTTATCAAAAAATAAGCTACCCAGTATGTATCTGGGCAGCTGTATTGTTACAATTATGAGTGGTAAGAGGTGAGGGGTGAGAGACTATAGGGATAGCCTCTCACCCACGACAATTGTTCTGGCGATGCTACGGCACGAGTACAACGGTGGCGCTGCGGGCTGCCTGTGCACCCATCACCAACACCTGTGCGATGTCGGCTGTCTTCGACGGACCGCTAATGAAGGTGCCATAACCGTAGTCGTTGAACTCAATGCGCTTGTAGGCCTCGTGCATGTTGTTGACAATCTCCGATTTCTTCAGCAGGATGATGAGATTCTCGGAGATGAAGCAAACTGCCTTCTCCTCCATCGTCTGCGGTATCCATACGCAGGCATTCTCGGCAACGCCGAAAACACCCCGGATGATGCCCACGTCGGTGCCGTTGAGAGCCTGTGGCGATCCGATGGTGTCGGGATTGCGTGTGGCTATCGTCACTTCCGGCAGGTTGGAGGCTATCTCTTTGGCATCGGGATAGAGCTCACGAATGAGCGCATTGATGTCCTGATCGGGTTTGAGTTCCACTACCTTTCCGCCAACGGTCTCGGTCATCGAGATGAACTGTGCCAGCGGGTCGGGATAAGTGATGCCCTGAATGTCGTCGAGTCGGGGCATGTCATATTTTTGCTTGACGTTTTTTCTGAATTTGTTCAGAATATCTTCTTTGTTTGCCATAATGATTTGTTTTTGGATTAGGTCGTTGTGATACAGCGACTTACTGAACCTGTTGGATTATTTCACTTTCCCTTTCTTCCAGAGCTCATGGAAGGATGACTTGGGGAACTTCATCATCTCATGACCGCCCTGAGCCCAGGGATTCAGCGAGCAGTGCATCAGTCCGTGGGGCACATAGTTGGCCAAGGGCGCAAACTTCAGGGCCGTGTTGTAGATGCCGCTGCTTCCATAGAGCACCTTCATGCCCTTGCACATCAGCTTCTTCTGCGGGTTGGCCGTGCCGAAGTCGTCGAGCTGCTGGCGCCACTGGTAGACTTGGTCGCCGAGGTTGATCTTCACGGGACAGAGCGTCTGGCAACTCAGGCAGAGCGTGCAGGCACTGACGTTGCCCGAATGTTTCTGCTTGTCGCGCAGCATGCCGAGGTTGATGCCGATAGGTCCGGGGATGAAGTAGCTGTAGCTGTAGCCGCCCGAACGACGGTAAACGGGGCAGGTGTTCATGCAAGAGCCGCAGCGAATGCACTTGAGCACCTCCCAGTGGTCTTCGTTGGCCACCCATTCGCTGCGACCGTTGTCCACGAGGATGATGTGCATCTTGTCGGCTGTCGGACGAGCCTTGCGGAAATGCGAGGTGAAGGTGGTCGTAGGCTGACCGGTACCGGCGCGGCAGAGCATGCGCTGGAACACGGCGAGACTGTCATAGTTGGGGATAATCTTCTCCAAGCCGATGGCTGCTATGTGCAGTTTCGGACAGGAGGTAGACATGTCGGCGTTGCCTTCGTTGGTGCATACCACGATGTCGCCCGTAGCGGCAATACCGAAGTTGCCACCCGTCAGGCCGGCATCGGCGGTGAGAAACTCGTTGCGCAACGACAAACGCGCCATATATGTCAGGTAGGTGGGGTCGTGGTTGCCCTTCTCCGTGCCGAGCTTTTCCTCGAACAGCTCGCCCACGTCGTCGTGGTTCAGGTGGATGGCTGGCATCACGATATGGCTGGGAGCCTGCCCCTTCAGCTGGATGATGCGTTCGCCCAGGTCGGTCTCCACTATCTCGATGCCTTTGGCTTCAAGGTAGGGATTCATGCCGCACTCCTCGGTGAGCATCGACTTCGACTTCACCATCTTTTTTACGTTGTGCTCGCGGAGGATGTCGTAGACAATCTCGTTGAACTCCTTGGCATCTTTTGCCCAGTGGACGATGCATCCGTTTTTCTCTGCATTCGTGGCAAACTGATCGAGATATTCGTCGAGGTGGGAGATGGTGTGGCGCTTGATCTGCGAAGCCTTCTCGCGCAACTGTTCCCATTCGCCCAGTCCTAATGCCATGTTGTCGCGCTTGGTACGTACCGACCAGAAGGTGGCATCGTGCCATTTGGCGTATTTCTGGTTCTTTAAGAACTCTTTTGCTGCATTACTATGTGGTGTACTCATTGAGAATTATAAAATTAAAGGATGAATGATGAAAGATGAAAGGATGAATGATGAGGGATGAAAGATGAAGGATCACAGTCCTGCGGCGAGAATCTCTACCGCGTGCTTGAACTGGATGTTCTTGCCCTCTTTCTTGGCCACGCCTGCCATGTGCATGAGGCAGGAGCAGTCGGGACCCGTCACGTATTCGGCACCTGTGGCGATGTGGTGCTCCACTTTGTCGTGGCCCATCTGCTTGCAGACGTCGGTTTCTTCCACAGAGAACATACCGCCGAAGCCACAGCACTCGTCGGGGCGTTCGGGTTCTACCACCTCAATACCTTCCTTCAGGCAGAGCAAGTCCTTGATTTTGTTGAACTTCGGGATATTCTGCTCTGAGGGAGAACTGAGCCCCAGCTCGCGAACGCCGTGACACGAATTGTGCAGGCTCACCTTGTGGGGGAAACTTCCGGGCAGGCTCTCCACCTTCACCACGTCGTGCAGAAACTCCACCACATCCATTATCTTGTCAGAGGTGGTACACTCGTGTTTGCCCTTCAGCAAGCGGGGATAATTGATTTTCACGAAGGCGGTGCAGCTCACGGAAGGAGCCACCACGTAGTCGAAGCCCTTGAATTTCTCTTCGAACTTCTCGGCCAACGGCACCGACATCTTCTCGAATCCAGCATTGGCCATTGGCTGGCCGCAACATGTCTGGTTGAGTGGATACTCCACATCGAGCCCCAGACTTTTCAACAATTTGTATGTGGCGACGCCTACTTCGGGGTAGACGGCGTCGACATAGCAAGGAATGAATAATCCGATTTTCATAATGCTATTTGATATGATTGTTCGCTTATTAATGATTCGTTTTGATTAGTAGGAATGGTGAATTCGATTGCAAATATACAAAATAATGCGCACAATTCAAACAGATTGTAAAAATATTAGCAGGAATTTGTAATATTTTAACATAACGGAGCATGAATGGATAACCGACCCCACCCCAACCCCTCCCCTTATTGAAGTGGCGGGGAGTGCCTGCGGCTTCAATGGGGAGGTAGCTCACTTGAAGATGTATTTCACTCCGAACTGAAGCGAGAAGTTCAGTTTCTGGTCCTTCATCCGGGTGTTGGCGGTGCTGCCGTTGTCGAAGTAGTACGTAGCCCCGGGTTCGGCATACAGGGCGATTTGAGGCAGTGGCATCAGCTGGAAGCCGGCTCCAATCATGGCCGACAACTGTGGCCGGTCTTTATGTGGCGTATAGTCAATGCCGTCCATGTCGCCCGAAGTCTTCACGTTGAAGTCAGCCTCGCCGCCTGCAACGCCATAGACAGCGCCCCACGAAGTGCCCAGAAGATGGTAGGTCAGCTGAACGGGCACACCCACATAGTGGTAGGTTTGCTTGTCGTGGAAGGTCGAGTGGGGCGTAATCTGTGTGCTCATCGTCTGCTGCCGCATGTAGTTCAGTCCCGTCTGCACTCCCCAACGGTCATAGAGGCTGGTGGCAACGGCCACGCCGAACTTCACGGGCTGGGCATAGTGGGTTATTTCCTCGTAGCCAGTCAGGTTGACTACGTCTTCCATTCGGGTGGATGTGTTCGAATGTTCGTAGGCCGAATTGAAGTTCGCCAGCATCGCATTGCTCATCCTGACGGGGTCTCGGTACATAATGTCGTTGGCCAGCATGCCGTCTACATGCGCAATATACTGCATCGAGGAGCGAGGTGTTGTTATCGAGGAGCGAGGAGCGGGTAGCGGGGAACGAGGTGTTGTTATCGAGGAGCGAGGAGCGAGGAGCGGGGAGCGAGATGTGTTTTCGGGGGAGGTTTCAGCCAACTCGTTGTTGGGAGCGTCAGCTGTTTCTGGATTCTGGACTGCCGCGATGTCGCCCATCAGGGATTCTTCCGCTCCTTCGTTATGGCGAATCTGCTTTTCAGCAGTCCGTTCATGACGATACGCGAACTGAGCATCCTTATTATTATATAAGGATTCGTGCGCGCGTGCGTGAGATTCCCCCTTTGCGCTTTCTGCGATGCGAGGCTCGTCGCCTCCCTGGGGCAGTTCTTCCTGATGATACCAGAGCAGACCAGCCCCACCCACCAGTAAGAGCAGACTGGCAGCCACCGCCCACCACCGGCCCGTCATGCGCCGCGTGGCAGCCTTTTTGTTGCCAGCCCCCGTCTGTTGTTCTATGGCTTCCCACAATCCATCGGGTGGAGCCACCTCGAAGCCCTCCATCTGTTGCCGCAGTTGCGATTCAAAATCCTGTTTCTTCATATCTTTTCCTCCCGATGCAGATTTGGTGTATTGATGTAGTCTTTTATCTTTTGTTGAAGTAGCCGTTTGGCCCGAAGGTATTGCGAGGCTGAAGAGTTCTCCTTGATGCCCAGCTCCCGGGCTATTTCTTGGTGGCTCATCTTCTCGAAGACGTATAGGTTGAGCACCGTTCGGTAGCCTTTGGGCAGTTCGCCAATCATCTTCATCAGCACTTCCGGAGGCACCAGGACCACGTCGGTGTCTTCGTCGGGCTCCAGGTTTTCCGGCAGTTCCTCATGAAAGAAGTGCGCCCGCAGTTGCAGATGCTTCAGCGCGGTGTTCACGACGATGCGCGCCATCCAGGCCCTGAGCGTCCCTTCTCCCCGGTACTCAAACCGCTGAATGTTGGTCAGTATCTTCACCAGAGCATCCTGCACGACGTCGGCAGCATCTTCGCCGTTGCCCATATACCGCAGGCCCACGGCCATGAGATGTCCGCTATATCGGGTGTAGAGGCGCTGTCCGGCACCGTTCTCCTCCCGTTTCAGGTCGTTCAGCAAATGTTGCTCTGTCTCCACTTTGCCTTTAGTATCTTGACGTGAAGCGAAGTGTCACAGGTTCTTCCTCGCTGAATGTCAGCTCTACCTCGCTGTCTACTCCCTGTATGCCGCCGACGCTCAATCCATTGGTCTTGATTTCCTTTAGGATGAACTCTATGATAATGGAGTGGTTGTCCTCATTGATGACGCACACGCCAGGGCTTCTCATGTTGATGATGATGTCATAAACGACGGTGTCGAAGTGAGGATTCTCTTCTTCGTCAACCGTGTTTCTGGCGTATGCCTTGAATTGGTAGCTCGTCTTGTTGAGCGTGAGGTAATGCGTTCTCGTACCGTTTCCTATCTCCATGACCGGACTTCTATACGAGGTGTTGCCTATCGACCCGAATTCTTTGCTCAGGCCCGAGTCCTGGCCTTTGTGCATTTCGCTCTCTATGAAAGCAACAAAGAGTTTGGAGAAAATGTCCGGGATGACAATAGAGTCGGATGTCAGCGTGATATACCCATCGCATTTCAGGCTTTCTTTGATCTCTCCGTCCGTTGAAATGTTCCAATAAGCATATTGGGTACTATGATTCTCAAAATCTAATGACCATTCTCCCAAAAACGATCCTGTGAAGCTGTTGTTTGAAAACGCTGATGTCGATGCCATGGGGTCATCGTAAGCTTCGTCGCTTTCTTCATTACAAGCAGAAACGAACACGATAGCCATCGCCAAGACCATAAGCCATGCTTTTTTGAATGTCGTTGTAGTCATATTTTTATCAATGCTTTTGTTTATGTAATATGCAAAGATAGTCAATCTTGCATGAATCAGCAATGTTTTATGTTTTTTTTGCATTTCAGACTGCCTAAGTAACTACTCAGCACCCTATAGTGCATGAGTAGTTGTCTTACTGTTGTACGAC
>ERZ842401.447-NODE-447-length-59917-cov-5.378454_pt1 | contig 59917 bp, 48 predicted proteins | sample MGYA00521270_ERZ842401 | MGnify/ENA primary metagenome ERZ842401 (study PRJEB31892, sample SAMEA3878208) | bioreactor metagenome | biome: Moose rumen | place: Sweden | collected 2011-10 | study: EMG produced TPA metagenomics assembly of the PRJEB12797 data set...
ATATAGGTTCACTTAAAAAACTTTTAAATTTTGTCTTGACAACTGACCCACTATAGTTGTATACGATAATGAATCAAGGCTTGTGGTAAACAGGGCAACATGTTGCGCGTTGTCAACGTAACAATAAGTGATTCATGACGTATGAACCCTAATATTTAAGAAATCAAGAATATTTACTGGAAGAAAATGAGTAGATATGCTGTCTGAATAGAATGGTTTGAACTTTATATTATTCCTCTTTCTAAATTTTTTGTATTAATTTCCTAATGTTAACAATAAGCTATAGCAATTATTTTGAACGCATTAATTCAGGCAACCTATTTGAGATGTGAATATGCTGGCAGATATCAGGAACATTTGGACATTCAGAGACATGATATTCGAGCTGACGCACCGCGAACTTCGAGGCAAGTACAAGGGTTCGGTGCTTGGCTTTTTGTGGACATATATAAATCCTCTGGCGCAGATACTTGTGTATGCATTTTTCTTTTCACAGATATTCAAGTCAGGTATAGACAGATTCTACCTGTATCTTATTGTGAGTATGTTTCCCTGGAATCTCTTTTCCGGAGGTGTGATTCAGGGACTTGGTTCCATCCGTTACCAAGGTGATCTTGTCAAAAAAGTATATTTTCCAAGGCAGATATTGCCAATAGTGTCACTGAGCGTCAATTGCATCAATATGCTTATATCCTTTGTAATCATCTACAGCGTTCTTTTGATATCAGGCTGGGGAATCAATTACAAGGTTCAGGCGTGGCTTTTTGTAGCAATTATTTTGGAATATTTCTTTTCTCTGGGACTTGCTCTGCTATTATCGGCTGTTGAGGTGTATTTCAGGGATGTCGAGCATATCGTATCGGTTGTCATGATGATATGGATGTACGTAACACCTATGTTCTACTCGCTTTCTTTTATCCCCGAGCAGTTTGTGGCGGTGTTTAAATGTAACCCCATGCTCTACATCATAGGCATGTACCAGCAAGTGCTCTACTACAAGACGGCGCCTTTGCCGGAGTACATATTGAAAGCTTTAATAAGCGCAGCACTGTCGATGGTCATCGGCTGGATAGTATTTGGCATACTGGAAAAGCGCTTTGCGGAGGAGCTGTAAAGGTGGATATGACTAAGGGCATAGACGTCATCATAGACGTTAGAGATGTATATAAGAGTTTCCGTGTCTACTATGACAAGGGCAGTATGTTAAAAGAGCAGTTTGTAAGCCCCGGGCGTTCGCGTTATGAAGAGCGTGAGATTTTAAAAGGTATATCTTTTCGGGTATACAGGGGCGAGACGGTTGCCCTTATAGGTCAGAACGGCTGCGGAAAGTCTACGACACTTAAGATGCTTACTAAGATTCTCTACCCTAACAAGGGTGAGGTGGTCGTAAACGGTAAGGTTTCAAGCCTTATCGAGCTTGGCGCCGGGTTTCACCCTGATATGAGCGGTAGGGAAAATATCTATATCAACGCTTCTATCCTTGGGATCAAAAAGGATGAGGTCGACAGGCGAATAGATGAGATAGTGCGTTTCTCGGAGCTTGAGGAGTTTATAGATAACCCAATACGTACATATTCATCGGGTATGTACATGAGGCTTGCTTTCTCTGTTGCGATTAATGTTGATGCGGATATCTTGCTGATTGATGAGATACTGGCCGTTGGTGATCAGGCTTTTCAGGAGAAATGTATCAGAAAGCTTGATGAGCTTAGAAGTAGCGGCGTTACAGTGGTTCTGGTATCCCATTCTATGGAGCAGATTAAGAGTATCGCAGACAGGTGTATCTGGATTGAGAGAGGAAAGATAGTCGAGGACGGTGATACCGGAACCGTTTGTGACCACTATGAAGAGTCAATGACAAGACGCCGTGAAGAGCGTGATGAGCTTGAGGAAGAAGAGAGGAGACGGGAAGAAAGGGACGAACTTGAGGAAGATGAGAGGAGGTGCGAAGAAAGGGACGAGCTTGAGGAAGAAGATGGGAGAAACGAAGAAAGGGACGAACTTGAGACAGAGAGGAGAAGGGGAGAACAAGTAGATATAGATGAAGATATAAAGGAGAATGTAACAGGAAATATAGATGAAGATATAAAAGAGAATGTAACAGGAAATATAGATAAGAATATAGATAGGGATATAGATAAGGATATAGATAAGGATATAGATAGAAATAATAGTAGAAATATAAATATCGATAAGTCTAAAGTAAGAGACATAGATAGAAATACAACAAAGAATACATATAAGTATAAAAGGCGCAAACAGCAAATAGAGCGTCGAAAGGCTTTTTCTGATAAATGGCAAGGCAGGGGGGTTCAGGGGCTGCCGCTTGCAGGAACTGTTGCAATGGCTCTTTTTATACTGGCTATTACATGCCTTGATATATTTCCATTTGGAAGTGAGAATGTATTCTTATCTGGCACAGTGATGTTTGCCGGAATGCTATTCTATGTGCCGGGAAGTATCGGTATGCCGATGCTGTTGATACTTCTGGGATTTAAGCTTTTGTCGGAGAATTATAACTCTTATCAGGGGATTATTTCTTTTTACAAGAATAAGTTTGCACCAGCCATTCTGACTTGGGGCGTGTGGGTTATTATATACGATGTCTTCCTGCACTTTTGGTGCGGCAATCCTATTAGCATTATCTCTATTGTCAAAGAGATATTGGTCATTAACTACATCAACATGAGCCATGGATGGATTGTGAGATTTGTGCTGATGTTCATGCTTATAACGCCGCCGCTTGCAAGGATTTTGCAGACATTTAGCGCTAAAACATTGCAGCTTGTATTGATAATAGTATGGATTTTCACCTTCATGTTCCCTTGTTTTGATCTATACGGACAGGCTAATGGCGGGGAAAAGAGCTTTCCATTTTATTTTGGAACTATATGCTACCTTTTCTATTTCTGCGCAGGGCATATGATTTCAAGATATAGCCAGAGAATGCTAAAGGGTAGTAGGGAGCTTTTGATATTCGTGCTGGCATATGCGGGCGCAGTTTTTTCTCAGGTATTCATGGCTTTACGTGGCGTTGACTACTGGATGAAACCAACATATTATCTCGTGTCTGTGATGGCGATACTGGGTTTTGACCTTCTGGTTCGCGTCAAGGTAGATGATATGTTTCCAAGGTTAAGTAAGGTGATTGCAAGCGCCTTTGGGCTGCTTTTGGTGTCGTTTTTTATATTCAGACCTTTGCAGATGCTTATAGTTAGAGCAATGGGGAATTTCTTTTTGACTTTTGCCAATAGTGTGACTGTGGGAGATTCCGGGATTACAGTTTATGGAAACGGCGCTGCCGGAGGGATGGTTTTTAGACTGTGTGTACTTCTTATTTTGACGTATGCGGCGCTTTTGGGTGTGATTGCGCTTTTTGGGAAGATTAGGGATAGTTTAGGGAGATAGTTAGTTATGCATGAAGCATTAAAAAGGCTATGGCGAAATTTCCATAACTTTATAAAATGGAATTTTAATGATGCATAAGGATTGAAGGTAGGAAAATGCAAATTTCCTAAATCGAAAATGTCACATACGGCGCGTAGTATATGGAAATATTGAGGATTAAAAAAGGACGGGAGGTTTTGCTTTTGAGTTTCGTTTCACTTGAGTTCATTATCTTCTTACTGGTTGTATATTTAGTACATTATTTTGTTCCTGCCAAATTTCGCTGGTGCGTACTGCTTGTAGGAAGCATATTTTTTTATTGTTTTGCAGGATGGAAGAAATTATTATTTGTGCTTGCAAGTTGTGATACGGCATACATTGTGGCTTTATGGATAGACACTATATATGGCGATTTGACAATTGACAGCAGGGAACAAAAGAGAAAATGCAGAAGAATTCTTTTCGCCGGAATAAGTATAACGATTTTGCTTTTGTTATATGCCAAGATTGGACAAAGGCTCATTGATAGCTTTGTCAATGTATATCGTGGAGAAGAGGACTTTGTCAGTATCATAGTTCCGCTTGGAATATCTTATTATACTTTCGGAATCATCGGATACATGGTGGATGTATATTACAAAAAAGATAAGGCTGAAAGAAATTTTTTTAAACTGCTTTTATACATGATATATTTTCCGCAGATTTTAGAAGGCCCTATTCCAAGACACAAGAAAAACGCTATACAATTTGAATCAGGTAATAGGGCAGATTACAAGACATTCTGCTTTGGCGTGCAGCGCATGCTATGGGGCTATTTCAAGAAGATGGTTATAGCAGATAGGCTGGGCGTGCTGACATCAGAGATTTTGACCAATTATAAAAATTATGAAGGCGCATATTTCTGGGTTTGTATAATTGCTTCTGCTTTTCAATTATACTGTGATTTCTCAGGATGTATGGATATTGCGCTTGGTGCATCCGAGTGCTTCGGGATAAAGCTGGATGAGAATTTCAATCATCCGTTTTTTTCAGAGAGCGCAGCTGAATTTTGGCGCAGATGGCATATAACCCTGGGGACATGGTTTAAGGATTACGTATACATGCCAATAGTGATAAATCCAAAACTTATATTTTTTACAGGTAAAGCTAGAAAAAAGTTTGGAAAGAAAGTTGCAAAGAACCTTATGACGATTGTACCTCTTGCGGTTGTATGGTTACTAACAGGACTTTGGCATGGTACAGGTCTTGATTATATTTGCTGGGGCATTTACTGGGGAGTGATAATCATATGCTCGACGGTTTTTGCACCTGAGCTTAAAAAGCTGACAGAGATTCTGCACATTGATACGGATGCAGGATGGTGGCATACCTTTCGTAAGCTAAGGACATTTTTAATATTCTGCGGAGGAAGAGCGCTGACAGCACCCGGAAATATAGCTGTTTCAGGAACTATATTAAAGAGCATGTTTACGACTTGGAATCCATGGGTATTAGTTGACGATTCACTATATACACTTGGACTTAATTTGAAGAATTTTTGGCTGGTTATTTTTTCATTGTTCTTTTTGCTATTTGTATCATACAAGCAGGAACGCGGTATTAAAATTCGAGAAAAAATCGCCTCCTACCCATTACCACTACGTTGGGCTGTATATTATGTTGCTTTCTTTAGCATTATAATATTTGGAATGTATGGCCCGGGCTATAATGCAAGCGATTTTGTATACATGAAATTTTAAAGAAAAGAGGACAGCGCCATGGAAGAAAAAATCTTAAACCTACTATCATCAGAATACCCTGAGATTGATTTTGCAAGCTCTGATGCACTCGTTGATGACGGAATACTCGATTCCCTTACTATAACAGGGATAATCGCGCTTCTTACGATGGAATTTGGAATTACGATTCCTTACGAAGAGATCATCGAGGATAATTTCAATTCTGTAGGAGCAATGGCAGTGCTTGTTGAGAGGCTTAGTAAAGAAAAATGAACACATATATTTCAATAGAAGAAAAGTTAAAATATCATTCGGAAAATACACCAGATAGAATCGCTGTAATTACAGAAACTGGGAAAAAAAATACATCATATTCAGAATTGTACCGTTATGTAAGAAATTTCGCAGAAATTCTTTCCTCAAAGGGATTAAAAAAGGGAGATGTTGTCGTTGTTCAAGCTGATCAGTCACTTGATTTTGTAATTGCATATTTTGGAATACATTTATCCGGTGGAGTAGTTGCAAGTTTAGAAAAGAATTTGTCCAATGAAGAGATGATAAGAATTGGAAATAAACTTGATGCTAGGTTTCTTATTCTGCAATTGAATGAAGAGGTATGTAATTATGATAGTGTTGTTCTGGATGAAAAGAGAATTTATAAGGAAGTAAAAAATAGATACTACGAAATTGAATTTTCGTTTCCAAAAGAGAATGAATTGGCGGATATTCTTTTTACTACCGGAACAACTGGTTCATCTAAAGGAGTTATGCTAACCCACAAAGCGCTTGTAGCAACAGCTGAGAATCTAATAGAAGGATGTGGATATGTTGATGAAACGATGCTTGTTTTGCCTGGACCACTTAATCACGCAAATGCAATAAGAAAACTATTTACAACTATTTATAACGGAAGCACTATAGCTATACTAAATGGAATGACAAATTTGAAGGTTTTTTATGATGCCTTGGATTCATCTAATGAACATGTGGCATGTTGTTTGCCACCTTCTGCGATTAGACTTTTGTTTACTTTAAGTGGCGAAAAAATAGGAGAATACCGAGATAAGATAGATTTTGTTGAGACTGCAACGTCTCCTCTTCCTGAGCCAGACAAGATACATTTGGCAAAGCTATTAACTAAAACAAGGTTAATTAATAATTATGGTTCATCAGAGGCTGCTTCGGTTTGCATGTATGACTATAGTAAATTTAAAGGAAAGAAAGGCTGTATCGGAAAACCAGCTCTTAATTCGAAAATAATTATTGTTGACGATAATGGAAAACTAATTAAATCATCTAAAGATAACCAAGGACTCATTGCATGTGCTGGCAGCACAAACATGGTCGGTTACTATAAAGATAAATTAGCTACAGAAGAAGTTCTAAAAGATGGTGTGGTTTACACAAATGATATTGGGTATCTGGATGAAGATGGGTTCGTGTATATAAGTGGTAGAAAAGGAGATGTTATAAATGTTGGAGGTTTAAAAGTAGCGCCTACTGAAGTTGAAGAGGTTGCATTGGAACGAGAAGAAATTGTTGATTGCATTTGCATTCCAGAAAAACATCCTATTTCAGGATTTGTTCCTAAATTGTTGATTGTTGCTGAAAATGTGGAAGATATCGATTTGAAAGCAATAAGAGATTATATATCAACTCGATTAGAGCCATATAAGGTGCCCTCAAAATATGAAGTTGTAGATAAGATAGAGCGTACATTTAATGGAAAGTTAAACCGTAAGGCTTATGGAGAAAAAGAGTAATGGTACAGATTGTTATTATATTGGCTTACTTTTTTATGATAGCAATATTTGGTAAATTTGCTAAGAGAGCATCTTCGGAGCAAGAATACGAAGGGCATAACCTGGGACTATTAATGTGTATTGCGATAGGCGCTGGAGAATGGCTTGGAGGGACTTCAATTTCTGGAGTTTCTGAGTACGGTTTTTTATATGGTATATCTGGAGCTACATATACGTTAGCTAATGCATTAGGAATATGCTTTTTAGCTTTATTTTTGGCGAGATTTTATAGAAGACTAAATGTTTCTACAGTCCCAGAGATAATTGGCATGTATGTTGGCACCAATGCCAGAATGGTAGCAAGTGCCATTCTTTGGATGATAATGATGCTGGTAGGAGTATCACAGATGGTTGCGATAGGAGCAATCGGAGAAACACTACTACATTTAGATGTAAAGATATCAATTATTCTATTTGGTTCATTTGTAATTATATATACGTTAATTGGAGGCATGAATGTTATTGGTAATACCAACATTGTGCATATGGTATTTATGTACGTTGGAGTCTTGGCTGTACTTATATTTGAACTCAGCAATATTGGCGGCATTACAACCCTCGTAGATAATCTTGGAGATAAATATTTCAGTATTTCTACCATTGGGTATGAAAAAGTGTTCTCTTGGATTACGGCATCAATTTTAGGCGCATGTACTGCACAAGCTGGAATACAGCCGATACTTAAGTCAAAAAATGAAAAAGTCGCAGTTCAAGCATCATTCTTGATTGCTATTTGTGTGGCACCATTTGGAATAATAATTGCGTTGTTGGGGATTATATCAAGATATCTTTTCCCTGAAATCGTTGATGGAAAACTTGCTCTGTATACGTTGATTCTATCATTGAATCCTATTTTGTCAGGAATGGTTATGGCGTCGCTAATTGCGGCTATTTTATCAACCGCTGCACCTATATTGATATCTTGTGGAACATTATTAAAAAGAGATATGTATGATGTAATTGCAAAAAAGAAAAGAAAAGATTTAGGAATAGCACGTATATTGACTGCAATATCAGGAATAATATGCATTTTATTGGGAGTGACGTTTGGTGCAGATGCCCAAATACTGGATTTTATTTATTTTGCATATAGTCTTAGAGGCAGCTTATTTATAATAATTGTTTTTTCAATTATAAGCAAAAACATGTCAGAGAAAACAGCAATTATTTCTATGATAATAACAACATTTGTGTCTCTGTTATGGGTTATAAATAAGCAGCTTTCCGGATACTATTTAATACCACATGTTACAGAAACGTATGTTGCGGTTTTTACTACTTTCTTTGGGTGCGCTATCGGCAGCCTGATTCATAATTTGAAATATAAAGAAATATAAATGATTGTAGTATGTTTGTAAAAGGGACAGGATCTTTAGAAGAGATAACATTGTTGAGATTTTTTCCTGAAAGTCAGGTCTATAAAAAAGTTGGCGCACCGCTTTAATTTGCGGTGTGCCATACCTTATCTTTTGTTGTATATTATCGAAAATACTAGAAATGATAGTCACTTTATGAGAATATACAAGTAGTTCGCTGATTCTTTTAGTGACGTAGAGTTTGCTGAGCCTTTATGACGTATAGCTTATTAAGCCTTTTCTCTGTCTTCACATTTGCGACGAGTTATCTCGTCAGCGTTGAGAGTATATAGAGATTTCGCGGTTTCCTGTATAGCAATGTCATTGGATTCGGAAGCTATCATATTTGCCACCTCCTTACTTGTTGCTTTGAAGAGTTTTGCCCACATGTCAATTTTGAACTTTTTGTCTTCATCTGTTGCAAGTTCTGTTTGATTTAATGATACCACAGATATGTGGTATATTTGAGGTGTATAAACAATTTTGGTTGAAAATTTGAGTGTTTGATGGTAGCATTTAATCGAATTATTATGCGAAATTCGAGGTGAGAAACTTTGCTTAGCAATATTATAATAGCTTCGTATTCCACTTTTGCAGACAATGAAAATCAGAGCTTGGGAACGAGAAAAAAGCTCGATCCTTTGGGAGGGGTTGTTGAATGGATTTTAAGGTAGGTGTAGGAAAATCTGATTTTGCAGCACTCAGAGAATCAGGTAATTACTATGTTGATAAGACGGAACTGATTTACGAACTTATTAATGATACTGATAATGCGGTTACGCTCTTTACCAGACCACGTAGGTTTGGTAAAACGCTTATGTTGAGTATGATGGAGAATTTCTTCAGCATACGAAAAGATAGCGAGAACTTATTTGATGGACTTGCTATAACAGAACATAGTGATTTCTGTAAGGAGTGGATGAATCAGTATCCGGTGCTATTTATCTCTTTCAAAGATGTTGAAGCAGAAGAATTTGTTGATGCATACGATATGTTAGGGGTTATGCTTGCGGATGTATGTAAAGACCTTACAGATGTAATTGATACGGATGCTGTAGATGAAGATGATAGGGAGGCATTTAGGAGACTGAAGTCTGAATCAGCAAAAAAATCTGATGTAAAAAATTCCTTAAAAACACTTATGCGCATGATGAGCATTGTTTATGGAAAAAAAGTTATTCTATTGATAGATGAGTACGATGTCCCTCTTGCAAAAGCAAGTGAAAAAGATACGTCAAAGAATGGGTACTATTTCAAGATGCTTGATGTTATCAAGGGAATCATGAGTACTGCTCTTAAGGATAATGAGTTTCTTCAATTTGCTGTAATCACAGGATGCCTTCGTATAGCAAAGGAGAGTATCTTTACAGGTACTAATAATTTTGCTTCATACTCTGTTTTAGACGATGATTTTTCGGATTACTTCGGTTTTTCCGGCGCTGAAGTAGATGAAATCCTTCAGGCGGCAGATCGGACAGACAAGGCTGGTGTTATCAAAAAATGGTATGATGGCTATGTCTTTGGTAATAGTTATGTATATTGCCCTTGGGATGTTATTAACTATCTCTCAGCACTGAAGAAGAGGAAGGACGCCAAGCCCAAGAATTACTGGAAAAACACCAGTCATAACGGAATCCTCGTTACTTTCGTGAAGAGGACGGATTTTGATGTTACAGATAAATTCGAAAAACTCTTAAATGGTGGTACTATTACACAGACGATTTCTGATGAACTGACCTATGATACGCTTCATTCATCTGAAGATAACTTATGGAGTGTTCTTTTAATGACGGGATACATTTCTAAGTCGGATCCTGAAGAGGACGATGATACGATTTCTCTTAAAATTCCGAATTTGGAGATATCATCGATATTTGAAGATGCGGTAGTAAAATATTTCAATGAAACTGTCAGTACTGATGCCATAGGAGAACTCATTAGTGCGTTGTGGGATGGTGATGAAAAACATGCGACAAAGGTAGTGTCTGATCTGTTGTGGAATACTATTAGTTACAATGATTATCACGAGGATTATTATCATGCATTTCTTACCGGGGTTTTCGTAGGACGAGGTTACAGCGTTGAGTCTAATAAGGAGAAAGGGCTTGGGAGACCGGATATATTCTTGAAGGACAGACGAAACCGAAGAGCTATCATCATAGAAGCGAAAAAATCTGATAAAGAATCTAATCTGGAAAAAGATTGCAACAAGGCTATAAAACAGATTATTGATGAAAAGTATGCTGAAGGTATCCCTGGTTACGAACAGATATTATGCTATGGAGTGGCGTTTTTTCAGAAGCAGGCAAGGGTAAAACTTCTGAGGATATAAGTGGAAAACGGAAGATATTAGAAAGGCATTTAGGAGTTGTCCTAAATGCCTTTTATTGGTGCGCCTAGCGGCGCACGTTTTTAACGGGTGAAAAGTCCCAATCTGCCCTGATACAAAACCGCATGCCAGGCGGTGTGGGAGGTCGGCTGATTAACTAATGGATACTTCTACTTGATTTGCTACCCCCTCAAAGCTTAAACAACGTACTCATAAGCCCTCTTCCAAGGCTTGCGCCAACGTTTCCACCAAGAGTCTTACCAAACTTGCCAAATGAGCTGCCGACGGACTTGCCAACTTCACGTCCGACTGTTCCTGCAACAGTATTACCTACTGACTTAGCAACTCTCTTTTTCTGAGCGGCAGCAGCTTTTTCTTCTTTTTCCTTTTCCTTGGCAGCAAGAGCTTCTGCAGCGGCCTTGTCTTTTTGAGCCTGCTCTTCAAGACCTTTCCTTTGGAAAAATTCATAAGCTGAGTCAGGATCTACGACTTTCTCGTATTTGCTGTACAATATGCTGGACTTAACAACTCTGTCAATTTCGCTGTCATCTACATTTCCAAGCGCACTTCTTGGAGGCAGGATAGATGCAATATCTGCAATTGCCGGCGTTCCGTCTTCTGTAAGCATAGATACTACGGCTTCACCTGTTCCAAGCTCCATGATGGCATCATAAGTTGAAAATTCCGGATTTGCTCTAAAGGAATCTGCTGCAGCCTTGACAGCTTTCTGCTCAGAGGGTGAGTATGCATGGAGCGCATGCTCTATTTTGTTTCCAAGCTGTGCAAGTACGCCATTTGGAACATCACGAGGATTCTGAGTTACGAAATAGATACCAACGCCCTTTGAACGTATGAGCTTTACAACCTGTTCGATTTTCTCAAGAAGTGCTTTTGATGTTCCGTTAAAGAGAAGATGAGCTTCGTCAAAGAAGAATACGAACTTAGGCTTTTCAAGATCGCCGACTTCAGGAAGGTTTTCAAAAAGCTCTGATAATAGCCATAAAAGGAACATGGAATACAAAGTTCCGTTTTGCATAAGGCTTCTTGAGTCAAGGATATTGATAACACCTTTTCCTTCAGGACTTAATGCGAAGAAATCACTGATATTAAGAGCTGTTTCGCCAAAGAACTTCTCGCCACCGGCCATTTCAAGAGCTACAATTGCACGCTGAATAGCTCCTACTGACTGCGGAGACATTTTGCCATATTCGCCGGCAAGCTCTTTGCTGTTATTGGAAATATAGTTAAGCAAAGCTTTAAGATCCTTGGTATCTACAAGGAGCAGATCGTTATCATCAGCAATCTTAAAAGCAATGGTAAGGATATCACTCTGAAGATTATTGAGATCCAGAATACGTGACAAAAGAAGCGGACCCATCTCTGAAATAGTAGTTCTAAGCGGGATACCATGCTCTGCGTATATATCCCAGAATACAGCAGGATATTTTTGATAAGAATATCCGCATGTATCAATTCCAAGCTTTGAGGCGCGTTCCTCCATGTTACTACCTTCTCTGATCATTCCTGAAAGGTCACCCTTTACATCAGCCAAAAATACCGGGACTCCAAGATCAGAAAAAGATTCTGCAAGAACTTTTAAAGATACAGTCTTACCACTTCCGGTTGCACCTGCAATAAGACCGTGACGATTAGCCTTATCCGGAAGAAGAAAGACTTCTTTTCCGGAAGCTGTTTTACCTACTAGAATTTTATTGTCTTTAATCATTTTCAATTCCCCCTATAAAAGAATAAACTACAGACTATTATAGATGATGTTTAAATAAATTTGAAGAATTTAATTGGTAGACCTTACAAAAAACAAAACCGGGGATCGTTTCTGGATTTGGCCGTAAAATCAAAAAAAGTCTAGATGGACAATCGTTTACGCTGGTAATAAGATTATTATGAATGTTCTATAACTACTATACTTGGAAGTTGTCTTATACAAACAAAAAGCACGGTAACAATAGATGTGTGATGATTGATAAAGCATAATTTTCAACTTGCAGGTTTATATCGACAGCCGGGATTTTTTGACAGGGGGATCTAAATAGGATGAAGAAGGAGTTTTGGAAGTATTACAATGATGTATTATTAGAGGCAATGAAAACTGGCTCTGTTAAACCTAAAGTAATTGCAGCAAAGCTTGGAATTTCTAAGGAAATTGTAATGAAGGTATTGATTACGGAAGGGTTGTGGTCAAGTAAACACTCAGATGAGATTCAACATCTTGTTGAGCAAGGCAAAAGTCATAAAGAAATCGCTGAGTATTTTAATGTCACAGAGAAGGCAATATGGCCTTATATAAAATATAACAAAAATACATATGGGCAGTTGGTAAAACTTTCGCACTATAATTGTTTCACTGACTATAAGCAAAAAGATATTGATCCGCTTTTTCAGTCTCTTGACTGTTTGGAGCAGTCTGTCTATTTTTCAATCACAGACAAGATGCCACAAAATGCTGATATTTTTTTTGACGACGTAAATATACGACTTTGTAGGCGTTATAAGGATGGGGGATTTGAACTTTTAAGGAACAAACGTAATGAAGGAAGTGTGTGGTTTAAACGACTTATAAGTATTCGGAATAAAGATATAGATCTAAATGCTGATTCAGACATAAATCCAGATTTAAATTCAAATATAGATATAGATACAAATACAGATACAAATACAGAACTCGAAAATGCAATTGAAAAAGAGCTTTCTTATGGTAATCCGGTAACTTTTTGGACTGATTTTAGTTGCTTGAAGCCATACTGTTGGTATGAACCTTCATCTTTACATAAACATACAAACCATTACTCAACTATAATTTGGTATGACAATAAAGACTATTATATTGCAGATAGCCCGTATGTTTTTGAACCCCAAAGAACAAGATACTTATGCGAGAATAAAACAATTATAAAAATACGAAAGAGTATTTTGAATAAGTGCATTGCTAGTGATGGACAGGCCTTTTGTATTGATATTAATAAATCTTTTGTTCAGAAAATCAATATAGATGAGCTGTTGACATCTATTTTAAATAATTATAGGGATAGTAATGAACATAAATGCAATACAGGAACTTATTATATAGGCAAAAAAGCTCTGGCCAAATTTCTTAAAGTTATGAAGTCAGAATCATTATATGAGAAGATAAAACCTGTTGCAGTAGATACGTATTGGTGGATTCATCTGATAATGTCTCAACATATGCTTTTAAAAAATATTTTGGAAAGTAGAAATATTATTATTAGTGAACTGGATGATTGTATTCTTGCATGGGAAAAATATAAATATATAGTTTTTAAGAATGAATTAAGTGCGAATGAAAATATAAGATCTGGTGTTATCCGCCAAGTCAAAGCCATCATTGTAAGAGAAGATTTGTTTATGCACAAAATCGAAAAGTTACTATCAGATAAGGACGTTGATGAAAGATGCGTAAGCGTATAAGAATTGTTGTTATAGATTCTGGAGTCAGTAATAAATTTGAAAATTTAAATAGAGTTGAAAGTGGTGTGTATCTTCAAAAAGACACGGAACATATAAAGCTAACTAAAGATGTATACGACGAAACAGGTCATGGTACAGCAATTTCAAATATAATTTTGACAGAATGTAAAGATGCATATATATACCCTGTTAAAATTGTTGATAGAAGCTTCTTTACAGACGAAGAGACACTGATTTGTGCACTTGAATATGTTTATAATAATATTTCGTGCGACATTATAAATATGAGTCTGGGCATCAGCATTTGTGAGCAGAAAAGCCGACTACAAGATATCTTAAGGAAGTTAAAAGAAAAGAATGTCATAATAGTGAGTGCTTTTAATAATGATGGGTCTATGTCATATCCTGCATTAATGGATGAGGTAATTGGCGTAGATTCAAGCGCTAGGATAACTGATATATATAAATATGAATTCGTAGAAAACAGTCCTATTAATATATTTGCAATGGGTAAAAATCAGAGAGTTTTGTGGCTGGATGGAAAAAAGATAATTGCCAAAGGGTCTAGTTTTGCAGCTGCGCACGTAAGCGCCACAATAGGAAGACTTCTGGAAGATAAAAGTGTTGGCACCATTGAAGAAGAATTAAAAAAACATGCTGTAAGAGTAATTCATTGTGAAGAAACAATTGATCACACTTTAGATTTTGCGATTAAGAAAGTGATAGTTTTTCCATATAATAAAGAAATGCACAGCGTTGTAAGATTCTATGATTCTGCAAAATATACATTGGCAGGCGTTTATGATTTAAAAGAAAGTGGTAATGTTGGAAAAATAATCAAGACAGATTCTGATAATGTATTTGAAATTCAGAATTATTTGAATATAGACTGGGATAGTGATTTTGAGACAATTATTCTTGGGCATACTAATGAAATTCAAAAAGTTATGAGAAAGAACATAAGAGAATATTTTGTATTAAAAAGTCGCATCCATCATAAGAATATATATTCATTTGATTACATCTCGCAAGAAGAAATTAGTAATGAAATGAATATATATTGCCCATATGTAAACAAATTTATGGTTCCCCAAAACAAATTCGGCAAGCTGTATAGAATAAGCAAGCCTGTTTTGGGATTTTTTGGAACAGGTTCAAAGCAAGGTAAGTTTACACTTCAAATGATACTAAAAAGGAAATTCGAAGAAGATGGTTACAATGTTGGACATATTGGCTCTGAACCGTCTGCGCTTTTTATGGGGTGCCAAAAGTGCTATCCAATGGGATATGAAAATAGTGTAGAAATAAAAGGATATGATGCGATAAATACTTTGAATAGCTTCCTTTTTGATATAGAAGATGATTCAGATATAATTATGGTTGGATCACAGTCCAATACAATTCCTCCTATATTTGGGAATGAAGCATATTATACTATGAAGCAGCTGGAATTTCTGATGGGGACAGAACCCGATGCTGTAATTCTCACTTGTAGCGCACATGATGATTTAGAATATGTTTCCAGAACAATACGTGTAATTGAGAATATAGTAGAAACTAAGGTTATAGCTATTGTGTTGTTCCCTCAAAAATTAACTGCCGGATGGAGTACGATAAATAATGTAATGGAAGATATCACAGATGAAGATGTAATTCTTTTCAAGGATTATTTTGATAAGAATTATTCTATTCCATTGTTTGAATTAGATAGGTCAAAAGATATAGAAAAGTTGTATATGCTATGCAATGAATATTTTACACATGAAGAATAGCTTGAAATGTCTGATCAAAAGAAGGAATTGAATAATGATAGAGCAATCCGAAAATATTTTATCAAATAGATATATAAGATATAGGACATTATTGCAACAGTTGAATTATTCAACCAATGATGATGGTATAAGTTACAGCTATGAATTGTTTCACTCTGATAGTCAAAAAATAAAAGAATTATTAAAGATTGGTCAGCATGAAACATCCAATGACTTTGATAAAGCACTTTACATAATGAGAAAGTTACATAAATTACTTATAACTTCTGGAAATGCAGGTTGTCCTGATGTTAGAAATGGCCTACAGATGTTGGAGAACAGAAACATTCAAAGGCTTAATTGCAGGGGTCATGCTATTGTATTGAATGATATTCTGCTTGCTTATGGATATAAATCAAAATTTATATGTTGTATGTCAGATGACCCTGCAGATCCAGAATGTCATGTTACAAATCAGGTTTATATAAAAAAATTCCATAAATGGATAATGCTAGATTCAGCATTACAAGCGTATGTTGAAGGAGACGGTGGAATACCACTTGGTCTTGAAGAAGTAAGAAAAAACATAATTAATGGTGTAAAATTAAAATTTATGATAAGTCCAAGTGTACCAAATGATAATCTTATTCGAGATAATTTTGAAAACTATTTAATAAAAAATATGTATTGCTTTTTGTCATATGAGCATTATGGATTGTGTTGTGATAATAAGGATAACAACAATTCAAAAATATTATTGCTCCCAGTCAACGATAATACGTCTTGGAGTAAGGGGTATAAAAAAATTAAAAATGTTAGGATTTCCAACTGTTTAAATAGTTTTTTTGAATAATATCTTTTTATCTGAATGAGAATTTTTATCATAGGAGGGTATGGGAATGGGCGAAAAGTTCAAAAATATTAAATATTTGTTTATTACTCTGTTCAAAGAAGATAAGAAATTGTTTTTCCTTGTCTTAGCTCAGGTTGTTGTACTTAGTGCAAAGAAAGGTATATTAGTTCTGTTCCCTAAATATATTCTAGATGTCTTGCTTGAAGGCAAAAACTTTAATTTCGCTTTGGAAATTATATTGGGGTTTGTTATACTTGATTTTGCGCTTTCTATCCTGGATATAGCTATATCTGGTTATCAAAAGGCTCATAGTAAAAGATTGGAATTTAGCTTGCATACCAACGTTACTAATAAAACTTTCAATATGCCTTATGAAAAGCTTCTTGATTCCAACACATATGACCGAATGTATCTGGCAAGCGATATTGCTAATGGCGATAATTTTATGCGTCTTATTGATGAAGTCAAAAACTTGTTTTCAAATTTTATTTTGATTGCAGGTATGATAGTAATAATAGTTCAACTCGATCCCTTGCTCATTATTATTACACTGGCGGTTGTGACTGTTAACGTTGTAACAGATTCCAAAATTCAAAAACAACTATTCAAAACAAGAAAGGACATTAGCAATAGTATTAGAAGACTTGAATATGTCGGTAAGATAGCCTGGCATATCGACTTTGCAAAAGAAGCAAGACTATATGATATAAAAGATTTTATACATGACAAATATAGCAAATTAAATGAAAATGTTCTTCAAAAAATATTTAACGATTACAGGATAGAAAACAAAGGAAGTTACGCTAATATACTGGCTGCATCTCTTCAACTGGGGATTGTATATTTATTGTTAGGACGTAGATTGTTTCTTTCGATCATTACTGTTGGAGAATTTACCTTGTACCTAAATGCGATTAACCAGTTCAGAGATTCACTTGCAGGAATGCTGAGGGATATTGTTAGTATTGAAATGCATTCCAGGTATTTTTCTGCTTATATGGACTATATGTTGGAGCCTGATAATGAAAGAGACAATATAGTTATTCCAAAGAGTTCAAATATACCAAATGATGGTTTCTATTTTGATTGCGTTTCCTACAGGTATCCCGGACAAAGTACAGATGCAATTTCAAATCTTACAGTTCATATAAAAAGTGGAGAAAAAATCTCTCTAGTTGGTGAAAATGGTGCAGGTAAGTCAACATTTGTGCTCTTAATCATGAAGTTTGTAAAACCAACAAAAGGATGTATTTATTACAATGGAAAAAATATAAAAGAGATTCCGGATAAAGAGTATTGGAAATTGTTTTCAACTGTTTTTCAGGATTACAATATATATAATTTTACAGTTGCAGAAAATATTACTCTTTCTAGGAATCAAGATGATGAGCACAAGATAATCGATATCATAGGTAGATGTGGTTTGAAAGATGAAATATTGGGGCTTGATAATGGCATAAATTCTGAAGTCGGACATGATTATGCACGTAATGGAATTGATTTTTCCGGAGGTCAAAGACAACGTCTTGCTATAGCAAGGGCTCTTTTCAAAAATGGCGATATTATTATACTTGATGAGCCTACTGCTGCACTTGATGCTAAGGCAGAAAACGAAATATATACACAAATGAAACAAATGGCTAATGATAAAACTGCATTTTTTATATCTCATAGACTTTATAGTTCCAAAATATGCGATAGGATTTTATTATTTGAAAATGGCAATATAGTTGAAAATGGAACCCATTCCGAACTTATGAATTTGAAATCCAAATATTATGAAATGTTCGAATTACAGGCACAATATTATGAAGAGGAAATGGATAATGCAGGTTAATGCATCGCATTATAATCATGTACTAAAACACAGGAATTATCTGCTGGTTTACAATTCGATAAGTGGTTTGGAAAGTTTATGTAAAATAAATACTAAAGAAGAACCGAATATCGAAGATGCTTTGCTTAGAAACAAGTGTATCGAATTTGATTCGAAATTTAAATTTCTTATCGATAATGACATATTGTGTGATGATATGAATGAAGACGAATATATCGCTACCAAAAATCTGGCTGATTTATTCGATAATCATCTTAATATTATCGTGATGCCTACAGAACAATGTAATTTCAGATGCACATATTGCTATGAGAAATTTGAAAATCCTTGCATGGATGAAAAAATGATCGATTCATTGAAACAGTTTTTATCCAGAAATATTTCGAATTATTCTGCAATAAACCTGGATTGGTTTGGAGGAGAGCCATTATGTAACTATCAAGCAGTAAAAACTATAATGCAATATTGTAGAGAATTATCAAAGAAACATGGGATTCCTGTAATTTCAACTATGACTACAAATGGTTACCTTCTAGATAGTTACAAGATGGATGAAATGTTAAAGTTAGGAATTGTTGGCTATCAGGTAACTTTAGATGGCTCCAAAAAGATCCATAACATGCAAAGGCATTTGGCAAACGGTGAAGGAACCTATGACACAATTATACATAATCTTTATAGAATAAAGAAAACCATATCATCCGGACTGATGAGAATATGTATAAGGGTTAATTTGAACAGTAAATCATTATTACATCTTGATTCTTTTTTCAGGCAATTAAAGATTTATTTCGAGAATGATAAACGATTTACGCTTAGTTTGAGATATGTTAGAGATTTAAAAGGTGATGGAACAACTGAAGATATAATAAATGATGATAATATAATGCTTGAAGTTTATAAAAAAGCAGAAAAAATAATTCCAAGACTTCTGACATCTCATTTTATGAGTTTACTTGATGAGTCCGGATGCTGTTATGCTGGAAAACCTAATAGCTTTGTCGTTGGTTCAAATGGGCAAATATACAAATGTACGGTATATTTTAAAGATGATATCAATAAGGTTGGAAAACTTAGAAATGGGTGTATGGAACTGAATTATAAATTGATTGCAAAATGGGTATATCCGCAAATTGCAAAAAGACATGAATGTGAGAAATGCTGGTATAGAGGACGATGCTACTATGGAACTTGTCCTTATAACAAAGTAAAAGGAGTGGCTGCTATCAGCTGTCCTTTCGAAAAAGAGTACATTGATTATATTCTAAAAACTTTAGATGAACATGGACTAATAAAACAGATATCCTGTTAAAACTGTTTATGGAAATAATAGGTATGGAGTTAATATTATTTGCATATGACTTTTAGTCAAAAGGAGTAATATGGAAAAAAACGATGTTAAAAATCAAATTTTACAATCACTTGAGAATATTGGCGTAACTGGGGTAGATGATATTACAGAGGATTTTAACTTAAATGAGATTATTGTAGATTCTGTCATGTTTATATCTTTTATGATTGATCTTGAAGATAGCTTCATGCTACAGATACCTGACAGGTGTCTGCGAAAAGAAACTCTCTCTTCACTCTCTAATCTGGTTAATACTATTATGCAAATACAAGATACTCCTGATGAAGAAGATGATGAAATTGAAGATCTCAAAATTGAGTTAGAAAACATAGAGCAAGAGACAGAACAGTTAAGGAGCAAATGGTTTAGTACTGATAGTGAAGAAGAAAGAGATGAAATAGAGTTAGAAATAAATGATAATGAATGCATAATTGAAGACATAAAATGTATGATACAGGATTCACTCGATTTTGAAGATGATGACGATAATATTTAGACATAAAGAAAGCGGAAGAGGGAGGCCTAATGAAACTCAAAAAACGGAGAAAAGTTTTTAAAAAATGCGTACTTTTTGTAAGAGCAGGTGAAAATTTTCAATGTAGTAATGCTTGCAAACCTTAAGGAGGCCTAAAATGAAGAAAAAATTAAGAAAAAGACGGAAGGGGAACAATGTTATTCTATTTGTATTAACAGGTGAGAATGAACATTGTCATAACAAGTGCTGAGTATGCGAAAAAAATTACGAAAAAGAAGAATTGTCAATAAATGCATACTCTTTGAAATTGGTGGCGAAAATACCAAGTGTAGAAACGAGTGCAAATAACTTAATAATCCGCTTTCTTTTAGGGTGAGCCTTTTGTTATTTTGTAAAGAATAACAAAAGGCTTTTTTATAAAAATAACTAAGAATTCCCACTTGGGAGATGCAATTCCTTCCGGGTGTGAGTTTGAAGAGTAATTATAATCATAGAATTAAACAAATGTGTTAATATCGATATGAATATGTACAAGCATAACGAAAAGGAGAATAACATTGGAAACTGATTATAAGCTTATGACAGCTCAGCTAAAGAGTCTTATGGAAGATGAGAAGAATTATATGCCGGTTCTAGCTAATGCATCGGCAATTCTAAAAGATTCACTTGATGATATTAATTGGGCGGGATTCTATCTGGTAGATAATGGTAGTCTTTTGCTTGGACCATTTCAAGGGCATGTTGCCTGTATCAGAATACAGTATGGTAAGGGAGTATGTGGTACAGCTTGCAAGGAGGATGCAACGTTTGTAGTTGAGAATGTACACAAGTTCCCGGGACATATTGCCTGTGATAGCGCGTCTAATTCTGAAATTGTGATTCCTATACATTCTGCTGGCAGAGTTGTTGCCGTAATGGACATTGACAGCCCGTCTCTTGGGAGGTTTACCAAGGAAGATCAAAAAGGGCTTGAAGAATTTGCCAAAGTTTTAGAGGATATTAGCTCTTGGAAGTGACCTTGGAACTATATTTTGCATAGCAATGAGTTTTGTGTTGTATTAAGCTTTAATGTGATGTTATTATTAGTATATATACGTTATTGCGATTAATGTATTGTGGCAGGGTAATTGTTTTTTGGCAAATATCAGAAAGGAGTTAGACTATGAAGTATGTATGTCAAATATGTGGGCACATATATGACGAAGAAAAAGAAGGCGTGCCTTTTGACCAGCTTGGAGATGACTGGACGTGTCCTAAATGTCATCAACCAAAGTCAAGTTTTGAACCTATGGTAGAAGAGAAAGAGGAGAAGAATATGTCCAAAACAAATCAATATGCAGGCACGAAAACAGAGAAGAATCTTCAGGCGGCTTTTGCAGGTGAGTCTCAGGCAAGAAATAAATATACTTACTTTGCATCTGTGGCCAAAAAAGAGGGTTATGAGCAGATAGCAGCTCTTTTCCTAAAAACAGCTGATAATGAAAAAGAGCATGCGAAGATGTGGTTCAAAGAGCTTAAAGGCATCGGAGATACCAAGGAGAATCTTGCTGCGGCTGCTGATGGTGAGAACTACGAGTGGACTGATATGTATGAGGATTTTGCAAAGACAGCGGAAGAAGAGGGCTTCAAAGAGCTTGCGGCTAAGTTCCGCATGGTTGGTGAGATAGAGAAACATCATGAAGAAAGATACCGTGCACTTCTTAAAAACGTTGAGACCGCTAAAGTGTTTGAGAAGAGCGAAGTTAAGGTTTGGGAATGCAGAAACTGTGGACATATAGTTGTCGGGACTAAGGCTCCTGAAGTTTGCCCTGTATGCAATCACCCTCAGTCTTATTTCGAGGTTCATGAAGAGAATTATTAAGAAGATTACTCAGGCTTCCGACATCCTACGCCGGTGTGTGGCGTTTTTGGTCCGTGTAATTTGATAAGATTATATTCCTGTATATATAGCCCGGAAGTGCGTATATTTGGCACTTTCGGGCTGTTATTTTGACCCTGTTACTATGAAATGGTATAGTTAATTGAAGCTATAAAAAAGACATAAATCGCAGAGCTTGGAGGGGGATTATGCAAAGCTATAAAATCAGCGAGAAGCTTGAAAAGATAGAACTTAAATCATACAAAAATCTTGATTTTCAATATGTCATAGTTATGACAAGTGATGAATGGAAAGAAAGATGTACTGATTTTGATATGGGTATTGAATGGGATATTTATTTTAGAACCGGTAATAGTACTCGTGCCGAAGTCAACTATGATTCCATAACAGGTAAATTTGCTATTTTGAACAGGTTCGATATGTCGGACAAAGCAAGAGAATTTACATTTTCCCTTGATGAGAAAGGGATAATCTTTGTAGATGATCAAGGACTTGCAACGGAGATTATCAATAAGATAGAAACTTCCAAAAAGCTCTTTAATCCTTGTCTTGAAAGATTCTTGTATGATTTTTTGGAACAGATAATCTACAGCGATGCAGATATGCTCGCATCATATGACAAAACTCTTGATGAAATCGAAAAGAATATTTTCAAAGGACAAACTGATGATGTCCTTAGACAAATAGCCGACATCAGAAATCATCTTCGTGATCTTAAAATACATTATTCAGAACTTATGGATGTCTGCCAGGAATTTGAAGAAAATGAAAATGAGTTTTTCATGCCAAGCAACGAAAGGTATTTCCACCTTGTTAATCAGAGAATTCAAAGGCTTTATGAGAGGGTAACATCTCTTGTGGATTTTACAATTCAGCTTCGCGAATTCTGTCAATCCAAGATGGATGAAAAACAGAATAGTAATCTGTCGTATTTGACTGTTATTTCCAGTATTTTCATGCCTCTTACACTTATAGTGGGCTGGTATGGTATGAACTTTAAATATATGCCGGAACTTGACCAGAAGTGGGCGTATCCACTTACAGGGATTATATGCATACTGATTGTAATACTGAGCATAACATTTTTTAAGAAAAAAAAGTTCCTGTGACAATATAGAACTACTTATATAGATACTACTTATATAGATACTACTTATATAGATACTTATATAGATACTTATATAGATACTTATATAGATACTTATATAGATACTAGTGTACCGGCTCATTCTTATTTGATCAAATATGAACGAGTCAGTACACCGGATTAGAAACTACAAAAATGGAGATACACGGTGAAGATATACATAATAAGACATGCAAGAGTAGATATGGAGTGGCCTGATAGGTGTACTTCCCACAAATTTGAAGAACTTATGGACTTATATAACACGTCCAATATAGATCCTGTTAAGGAACCGGCAATGAACGTACCCTGTAATAACATATATGTCAGTAATCTTGTAAGGAGCCTTAAGACTGCGCAAGGTCTTTTTCCAAATGCTGAGCATAAAAAGCTTGAAGATATCATGGAGGTTCCAATTAGTCCGTATAAGGATACAGAAGGGCTTGTAACGGTATGGAGTTGGAACTTCTTTGGTAGACTTCAATGGTTTTTGAATAATAGGAGACAACCTGAAGTTAGGAAGGATACTTATAAAAGAGCGCAAAGAGTTGTGGACGTGCTTGAAGATGGCGGCTTAGACTGCGTTCTTGTAAGCCATGCCTTTTTTATAAAGACGCTTGTAAAGGTCTTAAAAAAGAACGGATACAAGGTAGAGGGCGACAGACCGTCAGGACTGCGCAATCTTGAGATGGTTATTGCATATAAATAGCAGAAGGTTATGTATTCAGATCACAGAAAATGTTGTAAAAGCAGATTACAGAAAATGTTGTAAAAGTAGTTGTCAAATGTGATTTTTAAGTCTACAATGTATTTCAAGTATCACCCTTTTTTGACCGGATGGTTGATTTTAAGGAAGGTTAGTTTCATATAAGGGTATAGGTGGCCTAATGATTGGAATCAGGGAAGTGGCAGAAGATACGGTCAGGGAAGTTGGTGCCAAGGTTTTGGCATCCGGACAGTTTCAAGAAGCAGATCTCCAGACACATCACGGACTTACTACTGTAGCTAGGCATAGCTTTAGAGTGGCATGTATATGCTATCTGATATGCCGATTTCTGTATGTTGTATTCAAAATCAGAACCAATTGGCAGTTACTTATTCTGTGTGCGCTTCTCCATGATATAGGAATTATGGGAAGGGAACTTAAATATAAAAATAACAGGCAGTGCTGCAGGTTGCATCCCAAGGATTCGGTTGCTATAGCACAGGATATACTGGGCGAACTTGATGATACCGGAAGAGATATTATCGAGCATCATATGTGGCCTATGACAATCGTGCCTCCACATACGATTGAGGGATTTATAATCACGATTGCCGATAAATACAGTGCAATGACGGATTTTCTTCCTGCTAACAGAAGACCTATGCTACTTGAAGGTCTTGGAAGTTTGTAAGATGATATCTTGAATGTTGTTAATATATTGAATGTTGTCGATATTTTGAATGTTGTATAGATCATAAATATTATAAAATGCAGAGTAGATTTCAAAGCGTTAAGTGCCGGGTGAACAGGGAGTTGTCACTTGGACGAAAAGATTTTTATCTTGCGGTTTTGGAGTCGCATCCCGCTGCTACATTATAGGATTATTTGAGCCTTCTTATGTAGTTGTCAGGACGAGCATAAGGAGGTTTTTTATTGCAAATGATGAACTATGAACAGGCACTTAGTTACATTGAATCGATTGAGAAGTTTGGCATTGACCTTGGGCTTGACAGGATGGCTGAACTTATGAGACGTCTTGGCAATCCCCAAGATAAGCTTAAATATGTCCATGTTGCAGGAACTAACGGTAAGGGGTCAACGGTTGCCTTTATATCGAATATACTTATGGCAGCAGGATATAAGACAGGGATTTATATATCACCCTCGCTTGATAGATTTACTAAGCGTATTCAGGTCGATGGCAAGGAAATAGACAGGGATGAACTTGCTGTTTTGACAAGTAAGGTAAAAGAAATATCCGAAAGTATGGTAGAAGATGGGCTTTCTATGCCGACAGAATTTGAGCAGGTTAATGCCATTGCTTTTTTATATTATGTGCATGAAAAATGTGATTTTGTAGTCCTTGAGGTTGGACTTGGCGGAAGAATTGATTCTACCAATGTGATAAAGGTTCCGGAGCTTGCTGTGATTGCCTCTATTAGCTTTGACCATATGAAATATCTTGGGAATACCCTTACGGATATAGCCAGGGAGAAGGCCGGAATAATGAAAGAGGGCGGTGACGTGGTTGTATATGGTCAGGCTCCTGAAGTTATGGATGTATTTGAAAATGTTGCAAGAGATAGAGGCTGCAGACTGTTTGTATCGGGTGCTCCTTCTTATGGGAAGGCTGTAAGCTTTGATCTTAATGGGCAAACCTTTGAATATCATTTTGATAATAAAGCCATTGTAGGTAGTAAAGACAATACCTTAAAACAAAAAGAAATTAAAGCTTCTATAACCGGAATATATAAGATAAAGCTTCTTGGTGATTATCAGATAAAAAATGCTTCGCTTGCGATTACAGCTGCGATGATTCTAAGGAATAAAGGCTATACAAACATTACAGACGAAGTTATAAAAAAAGGTCTCTTAAATACAAGCTGGGAAGGCAGATTTGAACTTTTGCAGGATAAACCCAAAATAATTGTAGATGGCGCACACAATCCCGAGGGAGTATCGGTTTTGTGTTCAAGTCTTAAACGTCTTTTTCCTGATAAAAAGATAATATTTATAGCAGGCGTTCTTGCTGATAAGGATTATAAAAAGATGATGAGCAGTATTGCGCCTATTGGCAAGATTTTTCATACTGTTACCGTGCCAAACAGCAGGGCGCTTCCCGCTAAGGAGCTTGCCCAAATATTTGAATCTCTTGGCGCAAGAGCAGTTTCGCATATAGATATCAAAGATGCACTTGATAGTGCACTTAGAGAAGCTGATAGTAGTGATGTTATATGTGCATTTGGCTCTTTATATTATATTGGAATTATACGAGAGCTTGTCAGTGAACTATAATCATTGACAGTACTTTATGACAATGTAGATAAATTCACAGACAAGTATTTGATTAAACGTGAATAAGTCAGTACATATAAATAGTCAGAGCCTGATAGAATCTGATAGAATCTGATTTTGATGGCTTGGCAGAATAGGAAGGTCAAATTGAACGACGATAAGATTATGGAAGGCGTAAGGCTTATACTCGAGGGTATAGGAGAGGATATAACAAGGGAAGGGCTTATTGATACGCCTGAGAGAATTGCCAGAATGTATCATGAGCTTGCTGCGGGATATAATGAAGATCCTGCCATGCATCTATCCAAAAGATTCCATGTAGAAACTTCGGATATTGTCGTGGAGAAGGATATTCCTTTGTATTCTTTTTGCGAGCATCATATGCTTCCTTTTCATGGAACAGCAGCAGTAGCTTATATCCCGGATGGTGAGGTTGTAGGTCTTAGTAAGATAGCAAGGACAGTTGACGTTTTTGCAAAGCGTTTTCAGGTTCAGGAAAGGCTTACCTCTCAGATTGCAGATGCTTTTGACAAAGAGCTTCATCCCAAGGGTGTAATGGTGTATATCGAAGCTGAGCATATGTGCATGACCATGCGAGGAATCCGCAAACCCGGCTCTAAAACCGTAACAATAGCTACTCGCGGCGAATTTACAGAGGATAAAGGATTGCAGGATACCTTTTATAGAATGATAGGTAAGTAATGAATCAATTAACATACGTGGAAAGTGAGCCTGATGAGAATCGGAAATAGAGAATTTGACACAAATACAGTAAAAGGGCTAGGGAACAAATGTTATATAATGGGCATTTTGAATGTTACGCCTGACTCTTTTTCGGATGGAGGAAAGTGGAACAGTCTTGATAGTGCCAAAGAGCACGTCGCCAAAATGATAGAAGAGGGCGCGGATATAATTGATGTAGGCGGAGAGTCTACAAGACCGGGACATGAACAGATTTCTACTTTAGAAGAGATTGAGAGAGTTGTTCCTTATGTAGAAATGATCAAAAAAGAGTTTGATATCCCGATATCAGTTGATAGTTATAAGGCCGAAGTTATAGAACAGACATTAAAAGCCGGAGCGGATCTTGTTAATGACATTTGGGGATTTCGCTATGAGAAATTCTATAAAGATAAGCAAAATGACGTTTCGCAAATAGCAAGGATTACTGCAAGTTATAATGTTCCGTGTATCCTTATGCATAACAGACCTTGTGCAGATTATGATAATTATATGGAAGATGTACTTGATGATCTTAGAGATTCCATAGATATAGCGCTAAGTGCCGGAGTATCAAAGGATAATATAATTGTTGACCCCGGAATAGGCTTTGCCAAAAGTTTTGAGCAGAATCTTATTTTGACCAATAGGCTTGAAGAACTCCATAAGCTTGGATACCCGATTCTGCTTGCAACATCCCGCAAATCAATGATTGGAAATGCACTCAACCTTCCTACAGAGCAAAGAGTTGAAGGAACGCTGTCAACATCTGTTATAGGTGTAATGAAGGGTGCTTCATTTGTAAGAGTTCATGATATTAAGGCCAATAAACGAGCAATAGAAATGACGAGGGCAATTCTGAATGAACAAAAGAGTATATGATGAGATCAAGATAAAAGGCCTGGAGGTATTCGCCAACCACGGTGTGTACCCTGAAGAAAATAAGCTTGGACAAAAATTCATAGTTAATGCAACCTTATATGTCGATACAAGGGGTGCAGGACTTTCGGATAATCTTGATAAGTCGGTCGACTATGGAACTGTATGTCACCAAATTACTGATTTTCTAACGGATAATACCTGGAAGCTGATCGAGAAGGCTGCAGAAGAGCTTGCACGGCATATTCTTGTTTTGAACCCTTTGGTAAAAGAAATCGATGTCGAGATAGAAAAGCCGGGAGCTCCTATAGGTCTTCCGCTTGAAACTGTAGCTGTCAAAATACACCGCGGCTGGCATATGGCAGCTATTGCTCTTGGAAGCAACATGGGTGATAAGAAAAAATATCTTGATGATGCTGTTAATCAAATAGGCAATCTAAAAGATACCAAGGTTATCAAGGTATCATCCTATATCGAGACAGAACCTTATGGAGGAGTTGAGCAAGATAACTTCCTAAATGCGGCAATGGTTATCAAAACCTTGTATACGCCGGCAGAGCTTTTGGATGAGCTTCACATAATAGAACAAAATGCCGGGAGAGAGCGTATAATTCACTGGGGACCAAGGACACTGGATTTGGATATACTTCTGTATGACGATTTATGTGTTGACGAAGAGAATCTTACCATTCCGCATGTTGAGATGCACCTTAGAAGTTTCGTACTTGAACCTCTTGCAGAAATTGCGCCATGGCTACGTCATCCAATCTACCAAAAGACAGTATCTCAGATGCTTAGCGACTGTCGTCGAATGTGAAATTTCAAGTTGAACGTCCGAAAAAATACGAAAATACAATAATTACTTGTTTATATATAATTTATGAATTATTATATATGCGGTATTTTATGTTTGTTTATAATAAGCTCTCCGTATGATTGTGCGGAGGGCTTGTTGCAGATATATGTGTGATTGTTTTGTTTAAGGGAGTATCATGAGTCTTAATTTCAAAAAAAATATACGTACTATTTTGCTTGTTATTTTTTTATTATTGGTTTTGTGCACAATTGTACAGTATGTCAGCGTTTCATCTTTTAATTCTACCAAGCATATATATAGTAGTTTAGATAGCAGTGAAGATAAGATGTCGGATAGAACATCAATAGATATTCATTTCAGAGGGAGTAGAACATCCAGTTGGATAAAAAGAGATCTTAATTTATATGGTATTATTTCGGATGCTCGTATATATAATGGTTCTTCTGATGTACTAAGTTCATGGACGCTTAGAATTAATATATCGGGACAGTGCTATCTTAATCAGTTCTGGAATGGTGATGTTGAGATTCATCAGCATGTTGGAAGTTCTGATGAAAGGGTTCAGACACTTAATCTGGCACATTATGATATAGATGGAATTGAACTTGAATATGTTCTTGACGAGTCTGATCTTCTGATTCCGCTTGATGAAGGTGATTATATTATTTATTATCCTGAAGAGGGCATGCGTGAGATGCCGATAGAATCAGGAGATGAGACGATAGTCGGATGCATTTTCTATTATGCTGAAGATCTTGATATATCTGATTATACTGTTGAGTACTATTTTCATAAAAATTATACAGAGGGACCGATATTTGTTGTAATATGCCTTCTGGTTATATGTGCTTTTTTTGTTTTGGGAATGTATTTTACGGCTTCATATGTCTATAAGAGAGCCAAAAGGGAGATGGAGCTTCGTAAATCCGGTCTTTCCAGTATGTCAGGCTTATATACTATTATTTATATAGTTGATCTTATGGAAGATACCATTATTCCTGTAAGTTATCCACAGGGCATGGATAAGTTGCGGCCCAAAAACCTCGGGGCAAGTGAGCAATTCAGAAACCTTTTTAAGTTAGATGCTGAAGATTCATATGTAGAGCCAATGCTTGAGTTCTCGGATCTTACAACACTGCCTGAGCGAATCAAAAACAGAAACTGTATTTCTATGGAATATGTCAGTAAGCGATTCGGATGGAGCAGAATCCGTTTCATAAACATGGATCAATCTACCGGACTTACGGCAGAGAAAGTTTTGTTCACTGCCGAGCAGATTAATGAAGAAAAAATGGAAATTAACAAGATGCTAAAACGCGTCGAAAAGGCTGAATCCAAGAGCCGTGTAAAGAGCGTTTTTCTTGCTAACATATCCAGAGATATAAAGAATCCAATTACAGTAATGATAAGGCTTGCCGACTATATACAATCTATAAGCGGTGAAGAAAAAGTCAGATCCTATGCTTATACGATTAAGAGTGCAGGTCAGGCACTGATGACGGAAATGGATAGTGTTATTGATTTTTCGATGTCTGAAGTTGGTGAGATTGAGATTGAATACAAAGAGTATTCACTTAAAGAATTCGTTAACGATGTTTACGGTCTTGTTTTGCCAAGGATGCAATATAAGGCCATTGATTTTAAAACTGATATCACGGATACTATTCCCGACAAACTCTGCGGAGATTGTGTAAGACTTAAACAGATTCTTCTTAATCTTATAATGTATGCAATAAGCAAGACGGAGAATGCATCTATTCGTTTAGGAATATTCGGAAAGGTTGTTGATGATAATAAGGTTCATCTTCTTATATCTGTCAAGGATATAAAATCACCCAAGAAAATGGATCAAAGAATCGTTTCGTATAAGAAGTTTATGGAAGCGGATAACTATACTATCAGCGAACATGATAGCGAGATAAGCATAAGTATTGTAAAGGGACTTTTAAAAGCCATGGGATCAGAGCTTAAGATTTCAGAAAGTGAAGAAAGAGGAAATGATTATTATTTCGAGATAGATCAAGGAATAATTGATGGAACTCCAATTGGTAATAACGTCCTTAAAGAAAGGAAGATAAACTGGTAATGGTTACTTCTTTTTACGGTATACTTCTGATTATAGCTACTATAGTAGTTATATATATGGCGCAGAAGAATTATGAAAATATAGATATTCATTATTGGACACTTGTGGTACTTGTTCCTATTGTAATACTTGGGTATTGGCTTAAGACAAGGGTTTCAAGTGGTGAGGGAGCAAAGCTGTGCTTTTGTTTTATTTATTTGGACAGTACAGTTCTACTTGCGGTTGTTCTTTTTAATATAATGCGCTTTATGGGAATTCGGGCTAAGTCCTGGATGAAAATCTTAGCTTATGGACTGGCTTTTTTTCATCTGGCTATTGTATGGCTTGGAATGAACAATGACCTGTATTACACGGATATAACCCTTATTGATACCGGAATGGGCATAGCTACAAAGATGTCGAGCGGACCTCTTAAGATTTTTCATTGGTTCTATCTTGCTATAATGCTTGGCATTATTATATCCCTTATGATAGTTGCCTTGGTCAAAAAGGGAACCTACTCAAGGCATACACTCCTTCTTTATTCGGTTCTAACGGGCGCGGGGCTTACAATATATTTTGTAGAAACTATTGTGGATTTAGATTTTTCGATACTTCCTGCTTTATATGTTGCTGCTGATATTCTTATAGCACTTAACTATGACCATGCGCATGCCCATGATATATCCTGTCTTATTTCAGAGCAGCAAAAATATCATGGAACAAAGGGATATGTTGCATTTGATCTGGATGGGAATTTCCTTAGTTGTAATGATAAGATATATGAATTTCTACCTGAAATTAAAAATCTGGTAGTTGATGATCCTTTGCCCAAGGATAGTGAACTTAGAGCTATTTTCTATAATCTTATTGACGATTTCAGAGGCAATATAAAAAACAGTAGGAAGTTTAAGCATGAAGGTATGATATGTCAGTGTGAGATTACCGAGTTTTCTATAAGGCGAGATGGGGAGGTTCAGGGATACCTTTTTGACATAAGAGACGTAACAGAAGAAGACAAGGTTCTTCAAGTTATGAAGGACTATAACAACACTCTTAACATGGAAGTTGGACAGAAGACTGAGAACATCAAGAATATTCAACAAAAAGTTGTACTTGGACTTGCCAATATGGTCGAAAACAGAGATAACAGCACCGGAGGTCATGTAAAGCGTACAAGTGATCTTATCAAGATAATTGTTAATGAGGCCAAAAAGCAGGGAGTTTATAATATATCAGATCAGTTTGCACAGGATGTAGTAAGGGCAGCACCTATGCATGACATTGGCAAGATTACAATTGAAAACTCTATTTTGTGCAAACCGGGCGACCTTACCAAAGAAGAATTTAATATAATGAAGACCCATTCAGTTAAGAGTGGTGAATTCGTTAATCTTATTTTAAAAGGTGTTGAAGAAAAACATTTTGTAGACGTTGCTTATAATATAGCAAGATATCATCACGAAAGATGGGATGGAAGAGGCTATCCTGAGGGGCTTGTCGGTGAGATGATTCCACTGGAGGCAAGGCTTATGGCTATAGCCGATGTTTATGATGCTCTTGTAAGTAAGAGATATTATAAAGCTGCTTTTAAATTCGATGAAGCAGCCAAAATCATGATAGATGGAATGGGAAGCCAGTTCGACCCGAATATGCTAAGTGTATTTGTAGGATGTCAAAATGAACTTGAAGAATACTTCAGACAGATTCAAAAGGATGAGTACACAGTTCAAAATGAGAAGCTTTTAATAAGCTGACTCAAACTTCGCACTTGCTAAAACTGCACCACGCTCTTGCTGTACCTACATAACAGTAAGGGTGTGGTGCAGTTTTAGCAAGTGCGAAGTTTGAGATCATAATTTTATTTGGATTTTTCGCTTTCTTCTGCATCGAGCGGGTAGCCTACGGAAATTTTTAGGAGTCGTATTATCTTCTCTTTGTTCTCAGAAGTGAAGCTATATATATTCTTTATAAGATAAGTCTGCTTACGGCTAAGCTTTGGGACTCTTCTCATTACAACTTCTCTTGCAGCATTGCCACCGTGCTCTTCGATGAACTTGCCGGCAGCTTCTCTTCTTTCGTTGATCTCACGTTCTATATCTTCTATATATTTGTTCAAATCAATAATATTATTAATAGACAGAAAAGTATCTCCGCCAAGGAACCCTGTCAGGATAATTGCTACAGTTGATGTGACTTCAAGGGGAAGAGAATCAATATAAGCGATTATGGGAAGAATTGCTCCCGGCAAAAGAATAAGGCCTGCTATGCCAAATGCCAGTGAGCATGACAGGCATATTCTTCCATTGAGATTAAAAGGTATTGTTGAATAGTCCCACCATCTGGCACCAAAGAATTTCTCAAGAATAAATGATGTAAGATATTCAAGAAGCGCGGAGCTTATCATACATGTAAAGAAAAGCTTCAAGGGACTTCCGATAAGCGACCCAAAAAGCGTAGCTGCTATATTAGCTCCGAAACCATATATAGGGCAAAAGGGACCATAGAGAAATCCTCTGTTTTCGAATTTACCGGACAAAATAGTATAGAGGACGGTCTCCCAAAGCCATCCGCAAAAAGAAAAAATCATAAATTTAAGAACAAAAGCTGCAAACATAAAAACCTCATAAAACTTTTTAATAATACCGCAGTATATTATACATGAAATCAGGCATTTTTGCGCTGCTTTTTCTTATTATTTTTCGGAGAGTTTTCTTTTTTTGATGATGCTTCTTTTTCAACTTCAGCTAAAAAGCTCTTTTCCCAGAAAATCAAGAATATAATTCCTATTACGCAGCATACTACATCTGTTATAGGCGTAGACCATACGGCCCAAATAGCAGACCTTAAATAGTACAATACGAACATAAGAGGTATATCAAACAAGCCTTTTCTAAGAAGAGCTAGTATCAGAGAGCGCTTTCCGTCTCTAACTGCCTGGAAGAAAGATATCATCACGTAGGCAGAAGCAGAAAATGGTGCGCCGATACACAGAATTCTAAGGAAGGATACACCGTAATCAAAGGATGCACCACCTTTTATAAAGATTCCAATCAACGCATTTGTAAATGTAAGGCTTATAATGCAGCAGATAAGTGCAAGAATCGTTGATATTATTATAGTATTCTTGAGCGCTGACTGCATTCTTTTGATATTCTTGGAAGAGTAGTTATAGGCGATAAGAGGTAGCACGCCCTGAGCCATTCCTCGTACCATGCAGTGAGCGAGCATATTGATCTTCTTGGCAACGCCAAGACCTGCCTGGGCAGATACGCCTGATGTAGCCATTAGATTGAACAATACGGCATATGATATATTTTCAAACAAAGTCATGGTAAAAGCAGGAAAACCTGTCATGAAAATTTCGGGTAGAAGATTTTTGGACTTATCCCAGCGCTGCTTTTCAGGCTTCCTGACTCTTAAAATACTGTGTTTTCTGTGTCTGATTATTATGATGATTACAAAATAAATAAAGACTATCAAATTGGCAGTAAAAGTTGCGATTGCAGCTCCCTCAACTTCATGTCCCTTTGGAAGTAGCACGAACATAAAGACAGGATCGAGAATGGTATTAAGGATACCGCCTGCCATTATAACTATACCGGCCTGTCTTGAACGTCCCTCCGCTCTTAAGAGATGTGAAAATAAAGTGCCGCATGCTGCCGGAATTCCGCCAAAGACAATCGTCCAGCGCAGGTACGACAGAGCATAAGAAGTGACTTCACTATCCCTTGCACCTAGCAAATATACAAAAGGTTTGCCTAAAAATAATGTAAGAAGACTATAGAGAGCTGTTATCAAAAAACAGCACCAAAAAGAAAGATTTGTAGCCTTCTTGGCAGCTTTCTTGTTGCCGGTTCCAAGAGATCTTGATATAACGCCGGCTCCGCCAATGCCGAATAGGTTTGCAATTGCTGACAGGAACATAAGGGCAGGCATACAGATAGTGGCTGCCGTAAGCTTGGCATCTGAATTACAAAAGCTTATAAAAAAAGTATCAGCCATGTTGTACAAAACCAGTATTATCTGGCTGCATACCGTTGGTACAGCAAGCTTTGCGATTGATTTGATTATTGGATCTTCTTCGAAGATCTTCTTTCTGAGTGCATTAACCTTCATAATTAAATAGCCCCCTCCCGGTTAAAAAGCCCTGTTGATTTCAAAATAATCAAAAAAACAACAGAGTTATAAAATACATTCTAATATTTTGAAAATATATTTCAATAATTGATTTTTGACAAAAAAGAAATTTGTATAAAAATGTGAAGATATGCCAAAGGATGTAAAGATTATTAATGTATATAAAAAAAACAACATTAATATTGTAAAATATGCTGAAAATGGAAACTAGATATTGAAATTGCAGTGTTATTAATATAATAATTAAATGCTCTGAAGAATTAATTCAGTAAACTAGGCAGGGAGATTTTTTTATCCATGAACATCAGAATAGAAGGCCTTACAAAGGCTTACGGTGATTTTAAAGCTGTAGACAACATGAATCTTACAGTGGACGACGGTCAGCTTGTCGGACTGCTCGGACCATCCGGATGCGGAAAGTCTACAACTCTTTTTATGTTGGCGGGTTTAACACAGGCTACGCAGGGACATATTTTCTTTGGCGATAATGAAGTGACCAAGGTCGCTCCGGAGGATCGTGGAATAGGTCTTGTATTCCAGAATTACGCTTTATATCCACATATGACTGTAGAAGATAATATTATGTTTCCTCTTATTAATCGTAAGGTTAAGAAGGATGAAGCAAGACAGATGGCTTTTGAAATGGCAAAGCTTGTACAGATTGATGCGCTGCTTAAGCGTAAGCCAAGCGAGCTTTCGGGTGGACAGCAGCAGCGTGTAGCTATTGCAAGAGCCCTTGTAAAGAAGCCGGAAGTTCTGCTACTTGATGAGCCTCTCTCTAACCTCGATGCAAAGCTTCGAGTTGAGACAAGAGAAGAGATAAGACGTATTCAGCAGGAAGTTGGTATTACTACTATCTTCGTAACACACGATCAGGAAGAAGCAATGAGTATTTCTGACAAGATTGCTGTTATGAAGCAAGGCGTAGTACAGCAGTTCGATGTACCACAGAGCATGTACTTGAAACCATGTAACAGCTTCGTTGCATCATTCCTTGGTACCCCCGAAATCAATATGATTGATGTCAATGTTAGTGGTGGTACTGTTACATGTGGTGATGTTATATTAAGAAAAGATGTTAAAGTTTCTGATGGTCATTATAAAGCGGGTATTCGTCCCGAATCCTTTATTATGGTCAAGGATGCTAATAAATATACAGTTCAGGCAATTCGTATGACAGGAAGAGATCTTCTTCTTCACTTGGATTTGGCCGGCAAGGATGTCAGAGCTCTTACACATTCAGATCAGCTTATTGAAAAGGGTGATATTCTTTCATTTGATATCAGAGAAGATTCACTTATGCTGTTCGGTTCTGATGAAAAGCTTATTGGCAAGTTCTAATCGGCAGATTCGAATAGATTAATTTGAATCGTTAATGTTCAAATTGGCAGTCTTTGGAGAGAGTTATGGAGAAGAAAAGTATTAAAGGTTGGTTGTATATCTTGCCTGCCTTATTCATCATTTTTGTTTTTACGTTATATCCTCTTGTAAGAGCTTTTGCAATGAGCTTTGAAGAGGGATTTGATCTAATTCATGGAACATATAAGGATATAGGCTTTGAGAATTATCAGAAGGTTCTCGCCGATCCAAGCTTTTTAAAGGCTATCAAGAATACAACTATTTATGCGATTATAGTTGTTCCATGTTCTATTTGTCTATCACTTCTAATAGCAGCCATGATTAATGGCACACAGAAGACAAAAGGGTTGTTCCAGACAATTTATTTCCTTCCGTATGTTACCAGTGTTATCGCTATCGGTATTGTATGGAGCTGGATTTACAACAGTAACTACGGACTTTTGAATACCTTTTTGAATTTTCTGGGATTCGATTCCATCCCTTGGCTTAACAAACCGAAGTATGCACTTCCGGCACTTATTATTTTCGCTATATGGAAGAGTATGGCTTTTAATATATTGATTTTCCTTGCAGGACTTCAGACAATTTCCAAAGATCTGTATAATGCAGCCAAGATTGATTCAACACCAAGATGGAGAGTGTTCACTAGAATCACTGTTCCGGGTATTGCTCCCATGATTGTATATGCCTACATGATGGGAATCATAAGCGCATTCAAGGTTTATAATGAAGTATTCGCTCTGTATGGCGGTAAGGCTGGCCCTGCAGATAGCGCCATGACGATTGTTTATTATATTTATGATAAGTTCTATGTAAGCGCCAAATATGGTCAGGCTGCTGCTGCGTCCGTTATTCTTTTTGCAATAATTCTTGTTTTTACCATGTTGCAGAAATTGATACGAAAGTTTATAAGTCGTTAAGAGGGAATATTCATGAAATCAACCAGAAAAATAAATATTATCCTAGATATATTAAGATTCGTAATTCTGATACTTGGAGCATTCATTACAATTCTTCCTTTTGTATGGATGATCCTGTCATCTTTAAAAACGCCGGCAGAGATAATAGCCGTTCCGCCGAGTCTTTTTCCGGCAAGCCCTCAGTGGAGCAATTATGCTAAAGCTTGGGCAGCAGCTCCTTTCGCCAGATATTTTATTAATACGGTTATTGTTGCGATTGGCGGAACTATAGGTACTGTAATTACTACTGTGCTTGCAGCATTTGCTTTTTCAAGACTTAACTTCCCGGGTAAGAAGATTATCTTTTCACTTCTTATGGCAACACTTATGATCCCCGGCGAAATGCTTATTATAACCAATTATGTTACTATCACTAAACTTCATTGGATTGATTCATATAAGGCAATGATAATCCCGTGGATAGCCAGTGTATTCTATATCTATCTTTTGACACAGTTCTTCATGCAGGTTCCGGATGAACTGTATCTTGCAGCTAAGGTTGATAAGTGTTCTGATTTCAAATATATGATGAAGATCATGGTGCCTATGAACAGACACGCTATTATAACCATAGCTATTCTTAACATAATCAGTAGCTGGAATGCATTTCTATGGCCACTGCTTGTTACAAACTCCGATGAGATGAGAGTTCTGTCAACCGGACTTGTGCAGTTCCAGTCTGAGGCGGGTTCTGATTATCAGCTTATTATGGCGGCATCATGTATTCTTGTAATGCCGATTATCATTATATATCTATTCCTTAGAAAATATATTATCGAAGGAGTTACCAGAAGCGGTCTTAAGGGGTGATATTCGACCGTATGTTATCTATGGTAGAAAGCCGTAGTGGCTTACTATAAAACGTGTCCGCCGGTATAACCGGTGCAATAAGGAGGATTCTATTATGAAAATGAAGAAGATCGGCGCTACAGTTCTTACTGCAGCAATGGCAGTCACAATGCTTGCTGGTTGTGACAAAAAAGCTTCCACAACAGAAGAAACATCTGAAAGCACTACAGAAACAACGCAGGATTCTACTTCAGATGCTACAGAAACTACTGAGACAGTAGCTGAGACAGAAACAGAAGATTCTGAGAAGACAATCGAGTCTTGTGAGATTACATTCTGGCATGGAATGTCAAATACACAAGAAGAGATCCTTACTCAGCTTACAGATGAATTTAATGAGAACAACGAGTACGGAATCACAGTAACACTTGTAAATCAGGGTTCTTACAATGACCTTTCTACAAAGCTTACAGCAAGTGCTGCAGCAGATACTCTTCCTGATATGGCTCAGGCTTATAACAACTGGCTCAACCCTTACATCGACAAGGTTGTAGATCTTAGCGATTTCGTTGCTAATGATTTTGATGACTATGATGATATCGTTGAAGCTTATCGTGAGGAGTGCAGCGAATATGGATTCATTCATGCTCTTCCTTTCAATAAGTCAACATATGTATTATTCTACAATAAGACAGTTCTTGATGAACTTGGTTTTGAAGCTCCTAAGACATGGGAAGATCTTACTACTATCGGCGAAGCTTATGTAGAGAAGTATGGCAACGCTGCATGGGGTGTAGATGACCTTTCAGGATTTGTAGAGGCTTCTCTTCGTCAGGACGGTGAGGACTATGTTGATGAGACAGGTGCTCTCTTTGATACAGATGGTGGTCTTGAGACAATGACATACATCATGGATCTGTATAACAACGGATATGCACGTCTTGTTGGTGAAGACAAGTATTTCTCAAATGTACTTTCTGCACAGTCTATCCTTGGATATATCGGTTCTTCAACAGGTGCTTCTTATATTACAGCTGATGGTTTTGAACTTGCAGCATGCCCTGTTCCTTCTAACAAGGAAAGCGCTGCTTACTGCGCAGGTACAAACCTTGTAATGTTCACTCAGGATGCTAACAAGCAGCTTGCAACATGGGAGTACATGAAGTGGCTTACATCTGAAGAAGCTACAGTTACATGGGCTATCGGAACAGGATATCTTCCTGTAAGAACTTCTGCTTATGAATCTGCTGAATATCAGGATTTCATGGCAAATGATACAACAGCTACAGCTGCTTATGAGCAGTCAGATGCATTCTTCACATCTCTTGCAGCATATTCTGCTTCTAACGATGTAAGATCAGCAGTATCTGCTAAGATGGAAGAACTCATCCTTGATGAGGCTGATCCTCAGACAGCACTTGATGAACTTGTAGCAGAGATTAACGCTCAGTTCTGATAAGTGACTACGGTTGTGATTTTCGATATTAATGATTAGATATCATTGGATTTTTAGATTATAGAAATTCAAATTATAGTAAATCAAATCATAGAAAATCAAATCATAAACTAATATTGACCGGTGCTTTGCACCGGTCTTTTTTATTATAAATCTGTCTTTCTTAAATTTACTGGCAAGTGCACCTGAAATGTGTTAGAATTAATGTCTTGCACTGAAGTTGATCTTTGTAAAAAATCATATAGATTTTATCAATGTACTATCAATGTCCTATGAAATTAAAGATGATATAAAAATAATGATAGTCTATTAAGACAATGCAGATATCGAGCATCTTGGCAAGAGTATATATCATAAGATTTTAGATATTAGACATTTGGCAAGAGTATGTATCATAAGATTGCAGATTAGGGGGATTAGATTATGACAAAGCTTGGCTTTTATAACGGACTTAAGGAAATCGGCGGAACGTTTGTGGTAGTCGAAACAGATACCGCAAGATGCATGTTCGATTTTGGATTTGCCAATGCGGATATTATCGATAATAAGGTTAGCTGTAACCCTTGTGATATGGCATATTATTATGTTAATCTCGGGATTCTGACCCCTATGGACGGAATCTATGATGATGCTACAGCTCATAAGCTTAATCTTAAATCTTATTCTGAAGATACCAAAAAGAATTTCTTTATTATTTCTCACATGCATATAGATCATATGGGCGGTCTTGGGATGCTCGATCCTAATATTCCGGTATATATGAGTGCCGACTCACTAAAACTTTACAGAGCGCTTGCAAGAGCCGGCGAAGCTGAGATTTCTGAACATCCAAACTGTATTGGAATAGACTATGATAATAGCTTTAGCGTAGGTGACATTACGGTGAAGGTTGTAAGAGTGGATCATGATGTCGAAGGCGCTTGCGGCTTTATGATACAGACAAAAGATGGAAGTATATGCTATACAGGCGATTACAGATTCCATGGTTTTCATAGAGATGTTACTGAGAATTTTATGAAGATTTGCCATGGTGCTGACGTGATTATAACAGAAGGCGTTACTGCAAGCTTTGATGATATAGATATGTTAAGCTTGGAAGAGCCGGAAGACATGGGTAATTCTGAAGAAGTTCTTGAAGAATATATGAAAGAGCGCATGGAACAGGAATCCGGCCTTATCGTAATCAACAACTACAACAGAAATGTTGAAAGGATACATAGACTTATATCGCTTGCTCCGAAGTATAACAGAAAGCTTGTGCTTGAGCCTATTATGGCTGAGTATGTAAGGACTTTTTATCCTGAAGATGAAATATATGTTTATGAGAAGAGCATAGCAGAAGTTCGCTTTGATATTCCATCTGATTGGAAGATGGTATCAATAGAAGATATACTGGATAACCCTTCCGGATACGTTCTTCAACAGGATTATAAGCATGTGTATGAACTTATAGATCTAAAAGCTGTCTTATCTTTATATGTCCATATGGACGGCGCACCGCTTGGAGCCTATGACCCGTCTTTTAAAAAGCTTCAGGATTTGATGGAAAAGCTTGGAATTAATTATATACATAAGGGAACCGGCGGACATTCAAGACCATATTATCTTAGATATATGATTGATAACATTGAGCCTGGAACTTTGATTCCGCTTCATTCCTTCAGACCTGAGCAGGTTATGTCAAAACATGCCGGATGCAGAATTCTTCCGGAATATGGCGATATTTATGAAATGAAAAATGGCAAGCTATCACTTCTGTAAATATTTGCTTGGACATAATCAGTTATGATAATTAACATAAATACTGAGTATAAACGATTGTAATGAGGAGCAGCAAAAACAGTTGTAATGAGAAGCAGCAAAAACAGTTGTAATGAGAAGCAGCAAACACAGTTGTAATGAAGAGCAGAAAAACAGTAATAGTACACAGAAATAATAAACAGAAAAAGTAAACAGCTATAGTAAACATAAAAAGTGAACAGCTATAGTAAACAGAAAAAGTGAACAGTTATAGTGAACAGTTATAGTGAACAGCTATAGTAAACAAAAAAATGAACAGCTATAGTGAACAGAAATAGTAAATTGTAATAACAGGGATATCTTTTAATTTATGGATAAGAATTTACAGACACTTAATATTATATATACGTCAGATACGCATGGTCATGTCTATCCTATTGATTATGCTACTAATACACCATGCAATCAAAGCCTTCTGAATATTGCAGCACAGATTAGCAAGGATGGCAATACACTTGTTCTCGACGGAGGTGATTCGCTTCAGGGTACACCTCTTACTCAGTATTATCTGGCCAATTCTGACAGATATCCATATCATCCGATTGCACAGGCTTTCAACGCCATGGGGCTGGATTTCTTTACGCTTGGCAATCATGATTTTAATTTTGGTTATGAGGTTATAAGAGATTACCTAAATGCCATGGATGCAAGATGTCTATGTGCAAATGTCGAAGACCTTGGCGGAGAATTGAAGCTTGAAAAGACTGCGATTGTAACATTGCAAAATGGTCTCAAGGTTGGTCTGTGCGGCGTAGTAACAGACTGGGTCAATGTATGGGAACAGGATGAGAATATAGCCAAAACCAAAATTACAGATCCATTTGTAGCTGCCAGGAAAGCTTATGAAGAGCTTAAAGATAAGTGCGATATAACAGTTCTCATATATCATGGCGGTTTTGAAGAAAATCCTGAAACGGGCGAGAAAATGTCCGATACCACTGAGAATATTGGTTGCAAAATCGCTCATGAACTAGGCTGGGACATATTGCTTACAGGACATCAGCATATAGCAAATGAGAAGTATGTAATGGATGGAACCTATGCTGTTCAGCCTCCTGCCAAGGCTATGGAATATATCTCCATGAGCGTCAATAAGCTTGACGATAAGCTTGACATCACATCTAAGCTTGTTAAGACGGGCTCCGAACATGAAGATAATGTCTATAACAAGATGTTGCCGCTTGAAAGAGATGTTCAAAAATGGCTTGATATTCCGATAGGCTCTATCAAAGATCCGATTATTCCTGAACAAAAGCTTGACGCAGCTCTTAATGGGAGCAGGCTCGCTGCTATATTTAATCAGACCCAGCTTGAATGGAGCGGCGCTGATTTTTCATGTACAAGCCTTGGTAATGATCCGCTTGGTCTTAAAAAGGATATTACTATAAGGGATGTATGTGCCGTATATCCTTTTTCTAATACAGTATTCGTTGTGGAAGTAACCAAGAAGACCTTGAAAGACTCGCTTGAACGAGTTGCATCGTATTTTACATTAGTTGATGGTAAGCCACAAGTTTCAGAGGAATTTTTGAAACCCAAGGTAGAGCATTACAATTATGACTATTATGCAGGCCTTTGCTATGAGTTTGATTTAAGACGCCCCGTAGGAGACAGAGTTGTCAAAATGCTAAAGCTTGATGGAACAGAGCTTTCGGACACAGCTAAATATACACTTGTGACAAGCAACTACAGAGCAACAGGCACAGGCGGCTATAAGGCTATAGGAAATAGTCGTGTTATAAGGAACAGTACCGAAGAAATGCCCGATCTATTGCAGTCTTTTATCAAGAAGCACAGCCCTTTAGAGGATATTAGGAACTATAAGATTAGGGTGATTTATTAAGATAATACAAATATTTTGGTCTTGATAAAAAAGATATCAGAAACTTTAGTTAACATTTTATTAAATTTTGCATATTCGGAATATTATAGATATTTTTAGTGATATACTGATATAGATGCTTACCAAAAAGGATAAGAGACTATGAAAATAATGGAGATATTCACTAAAGGTGATGATGTTTTTGATAGTTATCACGATAAAATAAATGAGATCAATTATGAGCGAGTCGGACAGCTTTCGATAATGGGAGCAACTCTCCCTATTATGGCAGTATTCTTCTTTTTGATATTTAAGAATATGGAAGGATGCTTTGAGACAGCTGTTTTTATGTTCTATTTTGCGATTCTTCGTATTATTATAAATATTCATGGGGTTGATAATCCATTTAAAAATTCGACATTGTTTTTTTATATGGCTATATGCCCGATTCTCTTACTAGCTTCTGTTATTGACTCTTATTTTGATCCTTTGGAAGAGGGCTTTACATCACTTTTGTTCTTGTGCGTAGTGCCTTGCCTTATACTTGATAGACCCAGAAGACTTGGTTTTTTCTGCGTGTTTGTAGCATTTGTTGATGCTTTAATATTTTATCTGTTTAATGAAAGTTCGGTATTCTTAGCTCTAATATCGCATACAGCTGTGGCTCTTATAGTTTCTATCTTGACCTCCGTCTATGTCCTAAATATTCGAATTGAAAATATCAGAGGTGCGCAGATGCTTGCATATCAATCAGAACACGATGGTATGACAGGATTATATAACAGGGCAGGCGGAGAGAAGCGTATATCGCAATATCTCGAGGAAGGTTGTCGGGGCGTCTTTTATCTTGTTGATGTAGATAACTTTAAGTATGTAAATGACAGCTTCGGACATGATGTTGGTGATGAAGTCTTAGAGGACATATCAGGTATTCTTGCTGAATCTTCCGGCGATGGCGATGTACTTATGAGAATCGGTGGAGATGAGTTTGTAGGATTTGCAAAAGGAGAATATTCTGAAAAGCAGATACAAGCGCGGTTTGATAGGATTAAGAGCGGTCTTAGATGGACGAGATTCTGTAGAAATTATAAGCAAAAAATAACACTTTCTATGGGAGCTGTTATACTGGATGGTAAGACGGGTTATAAATATAAGGCATTATATAAGGCGGCCGATGATCTTCTGTATACATCCAAGCGAAAAGGTAAGGATGTTGTGACTGCGCAGTGATTGGTATTTGTAGAAACAGGGGTTATGCTTGTCATAACCTCTTTTTTTAGGAGGAATGATTTTGGTTAGAATAGCTGTTGATACCAAATGGAAATTTAGAATGATTACAGGTAAAAGAGCTGGCGAATTCGCATACGCTGTTGTACCCGGAAGCGTATATACAGATCTTCTTAGAGAAGGGATGATGGAAGATCCCTTCTTCAAGGACAATGAAGATAAAGCTCTTAGGCTCATGGATAATGATTTTGAATATGAGACAGAGTTTGATGTATCTGAAGAGTTTCTGTCAAGCTATGATCAGATTCTTCATTTTGATGGGCTTGATACAATCGCAGATGTATTTCTAAATGGTAACAAACTTGGATCTACACAGAATATGCACCGAATGTATGAATTTGATATAAAAGGTATAGTATCTAAGGGACACAACAAGCTTACAGTTCTATTTCATTCGCCAACCAAGTATATTAAAGAGGCTTTTGATAACGATTATATAGATGGTACGGCTGATGCAATGCCGGGATTTCCGCATATAAGGAAAATACACTCAAGCTTTGGATGGGATTGGGGCGCGCACTTGCCTGATGCAGGAATTTATAGACCGGTATACCTTATCGGAGCAGATAATGTCAGAATTGAAAGTGTGCAGATACTTCAAAAGCATGAAGAAGGTACGACGAATGTATGCATATCTTTAAATCCGGAACTTTTGATTGATTGTACGAGCCTTACAGATGAAGAAGATACCCTGTCAAAGCTTTCTATGAAAGCTGTGGTAACAGGACCTGATGGAGTCGTATATGAAGGCATAATCGAAAATGTAATAAAAAAAGAAGATAAAATAAATACAGAAAATGAAATAAATACAGAGTGTGTAAGTACTCTTCTTGCATCATGCAGCCAGGAAACAGCTAATGTGAAGGAAAAAAGATGCGGCAATTGTAATAGCATAGCTTTTGATATTGCTGATGGTTTAATAGGTAGACGCCTTAAATGCAAGGATTTAAACTATCGTATCAATATAGATAATGCAAAACTTTGGTGGCCAAACGGATATGGAGATCAGCCTCTTTATACTGTCAAGGTGATATTGTATCAAGGTGATCAAATAGTAGACACCTTGATACGCAAAATCGGACTTCGTACAATTGACCTTAATTTGCATCAGGGCAATAATTCCAAAGACTTTGCCATAAGAGTAAACGGTGTCCCAATTTTTGCTATGGGCGCTGATTACATTCCCGAAGATCATCTCCTTGGAAGAGTGACACCTGCAACTACGCGCTCTCTTTTGAAAAAAGCGGTATTTGCCAACCACAACTGTATTAGAGTTTGGGGAGGTGGGTATTATCCGGAAGATTGGTTCTATGATATATGCGATGAACTAGGTCTTGTAGTATGGCAGGATATGATGTTCGCCTGCGCCGTATATCATCTGACAAGGGAATTTGAAAAAAATATAACAGAAGAGTTCAAACAGAATCTTAGAAGACTTCGTCATCACGCAAGCCTTGGACTTATATGTGGCAATAATGAAATGGAGCAGTTTGTAAGTACAGGTACCTGGGTTCATAAGAAGGAAGAAGTAAGAGACTACACAATCATGTATGAACGTCTGATTCCCAGTATAGTTAATGAGCTATGCCCGCAGATATCATATTGGCCTTCAAGCCCGTCATCAGGCGGAGCATTCGACGAACCATCAGCCTATGACAGAGGCGACCAGCATTATTGGGAAGTATGGCATGGTGATAAGCCATTTACCGAATACAGAAAATATAAGTTCAGATTCCTGTCAGAGTTCGGATTCCAGAGCTTTCCACTTCGCAAAACAATAGACCTTATAACTGATGATGAAAAAGACAGAAATATTTTTTCATATGTGATGGAAAGACACCAAAGAAACGGCGCCGCAAATGGCAAGATAATGAACTATATGCAAAAGACCTATAGATATCCTTCAAGCTTTGATACAACCTTGTATGCATCGCATATGCTCCAGGCTGATGGTATAAGACTTGGAATTGAGCACTTAAGACGCTATAGAGGCCAGTGCATGGGAACTGTAGTATGGCAGCTCAATGATTGCTGGCCCGTAGCATCATGGTCGTCGATAGACTATGCAGGAAGACTCAAGGCGCTTCATTATGCTCAGAAAAGAGCATTTGCCCCGCTTTTATTATCGTGCGAAGAAAACGGACGCATAAATTCCGAAAAAGAATTGAATGTAATTCCAAAGGATTTTGAAAAGTCAATTAGACTGTGTGTATCGAACGAAACATTAAAAAGTCAAAACGTAACAGTGGTATGGGAACTTAGAAATGCTAATGGAAAATGCGCAAGTGAAATAATGGAAACGGCGGCAGGAACTAAAAATCTCACTATACCGGCTCTTTCATCTGTTTGGCTTGATAAGGTAGATATGGCCGGAGTTGATGAATTTACGCAGTATGTAAGTTACCATCTTCTAAACGAGGACGGTGAAGAAATATCAAGTGGAAGCGTGATCTTTTCATTGCCCAAGTATTTTCACTTCGAGGATCCGCATCTCACAGCCAAGGTAAATGGAGATATCATAACAGTCACATCCAAGGCCTATGCCAAGGGAGTGGAAATCCTAAATGATAACGAAGATCTAATACTATCTGACAACTATTTTGATATGGATCAGGGTCAAAAGAGCGTGAAAGTATTATCCGGAAGTACAGAGCATTTATATCTTAGAAGTGTATATGATATATAAAACCGGCAATGGATGGTGATGGTTTACAAGTGCGAAGTTTAAGCAATTGAATTGAGAAAACGGATAATATAGAATAGTTATGGAAGCGGCTAAGAGCGGCGAACGACCGTACTAAAAAGGTTATTTACTGCACGGCTTTTAGTCTATGCAGATTGCAGACTGATACTATTATTGATAAGGAGGATTATTATGGCAAATACAGCAATAGAAGAGGTACAGGAATTTTTGAAATCAGCTCAGACTTACTACCTTGCAACACTAGAGGACGATCAGCCAAGAGTCAGACCCTTCGGAACAGCAGAGATATTCGAAGGAAAGCTCTATATTCAGACCGGCAAAAAGAAAGACGTCTTCAAGCAGATTGAAAAAAATCCCAATGTAGAAATTTGTGCATTTAAAGATGGAAAATGGCTCAGAGTATCAGGCAAGCTCGTTTATGATAATCGCATCGAAGCAGAAACAGATATGCTTGACAAAAATCCAGCACTTAAGAACATGTACGCCGCAGGTGATGGAAATACAGCAGTTCTGTACTTTGATGGAGGAAAGGCGACTTTCTCTTCATTGACAGAAGAAGCACGCAGCGTTGAATTTTGATAAGTAAAGAGCTCGTAACAGGCGTACTGGTTCCGTTCCTTGGAACTTCACTTGGTTCTGCGATGGTCTTTTTTATGAAAAAAGAACTAAGTGAGAAACTAAACCATGCACTGGAAGGCTTTGCATCAGGTGTCATGGTTGCAGCATCCATATGGAGCCTTATAATTCCGGCGATGGAAGAGGCTTCATATATGGGCAAAATGTCTTTTGTTCCCGCAGTTATAGGATTTTGGGTAGGAATATTGTTTCTGCTAGTCCTTGATGAACTCATTCCGCATCTTCATATGGACAGTGATGAACCTGAAGGCCTTAAGAGTAATCTAAAGAAGACTACGATGATGGTCCTGGCGGTAACACTTCATAACATACCTGAAGGTATGGCTGTAGGCGTCGTATATGCGGGCTGGCTTAGCGGTACAAGCGGCATAACATCCGCAGGAGCATTTGCTCTTGCGCTTGGTATAGCAATCCAGAACTTCCCGGAAGGTGCCATAATATCTATGCCTCTTAGAAGCAAAGGAGAGAGCAGATGCAAAGCCTTTGTAGGAGGTGTTCTATCAGGACTTGTAGAGCCTGTAGGAACTGTTATTACAATACTACTTGCTTCTTTGATAGTTCCTGTGCTTCCGTATTTGTTGTGTTTTGCGGCAGGCGCTATGATGTACGTAGTAATAGAGGAACTTATACCTGAGATGGCAGCAGGAAAGCACACAAACGTAAGCACTATAATGTTTGCATTTGGATTTACACTTATGATGGCGCTTGATGTAGCGCTTGGTTAATAAGTAGTAAAAAAAGAAGCATTGATTTTACCACTCAGTGCTTCTTTTTTTGTGACTACTTTCTTATCTATACCGGAATAGACTAAGGGCAAAGGGGTGGCGTCAGTTTGGCAAGTGGGAAGTTTAAGTTTGGTTAGTTGATTTTTGCAATTAGGACACCTTTACTGTCAAGGACTCCCCTTGCAGCACCCTCTACAGTGCTTTTGCCCTCGTTCCATTTCCTTGCAAAAAGGACTTGTGCCTCTTTAGATAACTTAATATCTACCGGTGCATCCTCGCAGTTAAGATATACTGCGATAGTTCCAAAGTCGCATAGCTTAAGATAAGATATTACGCGCTTATTTGGAATATCATTAGGAAAGTGGAAATTTCTGCTCTTGCAGGCAGGGTTTTCTTTTCTCATATTGATAAGAGCCTTCATGGTTGAAAGCTCGTCATCTTTGTGGCCACTGTCTATCTCATCCCAAGGCATACATCTGCGGCAGTCGGGATCGAATCCGCCATCCATCATGACCTCGGTTCCATAGTAGATACATGGGCTACCCGGCATAGTGAATAGAATCGCAAGCTGTTGATAGAATACGTCCCTATCACCTCCGACCTTGTTAAGAAGCCTGTTGGTATCATGTGAATCAAGCAGATTGAAGAGAACATCATTGACCTGCGAATAGTACATGGTAAAACATCTGTTGATATCATATTCAAACGTAGACTTATCTCTGTCTTTGTAAATCCAGAAGTCTGAAATCGCGCTCGCAAGAGGATAGTTCATAACTGCATCATATTCATCACCCAAAAGCCAGTTAATCGAATCATGCCATATTTCGCCAAGTAGGTAGAAATCATTTTTGATACGCTTAGTCATATATCTGACAGCTCTTAGAAAAGAGTGCGATACCTCATTGCCTACATCGAATCTAAGCCCGTCTATATCAAAGGTTTCAATCCAGAATTTTATAATATCAAGGAGATAATCCACAACCTCCGGATTATTAGTATTAAGCTTTGGCATATATTCTGCAAAGGCAAAAGAATAAAAGCGGCCATCCCTCGTATCGCGACCTGTCTCTACCGGATACTTGTTAACCATGTACCAGTCTGCATATCTTGAAGCCTGTCCCTTATCAAGGACATCTTTCCACATCGGATGGTCAGCTCCCGTATGATTGAATACCGCATCAAGCATTACACGAATGCCGGCAGCATGTGCCTCATCTACAAGAGCGCGCAAATCTTCATTGGTACCAAAATGGCTGTCAACCTTCTTGTAATCTCTTGTATTGTATTTGTGATTGGAAGTTGATTCAAAAACAGGATTTAAATATATACCACTTATACCAAGACTCTTAAGATAAGGAATCTTGTCACGAATTCCCTTTATATCACCGCCATAGAAATCCTTATAACCGGTCTCTTTGTATTCCCAGCTAAGGACATTTTCAGGGTCGAGACTATGATCTCCGTTACAGAAACGCTCCGGGAATATCTGATACCATACAGTATCATTAACCCACGAAGGAGTCGTAAATACATCGCAAGGATTCATCCAAGGCATTATAAAATAAGACAGCGTCTTGCCATCCTGATTCATCTCGTCTTGTGTATAGAAGCCGTCTTCGAAATAGTACATACATTCATCGCCGCTATGAAGCTCGAAGTAGTATTTACACCTCTTATATTGTGGGAAAAGAGTAGTAGTCCACCAAATATGATCCTTGAGATTCTTCTTAAAACAAATCTCACTACGCTCACCATCCCATTTTTCATTGCCGCCCATAATACCGGCATTATAAGGGTCGCCATGAATGATATAGACACGGTCAATGTCATAGCCTGTCTTTAAATTGATGACAAGACTGTCTGTATCAAGGCTGTAGCAGTACTGATCCGATGTGCGATGGTATATTGCTCCTAAATTCATAATCTAAATCCTTTCGTAATGTTAAATGTAAAACGTATGTTAAATGACTAACTTAAACTTTGCACCTGCCAAACTGTCTGTACCTGTATAACAGCAAAGGGTTGCGCCAGTCTGGCAAGTGCGAAGTTTGAGTAAAAATGGAGATTATTCATATTCGGAAAACGTTTTCCGTATAAAAAACTATACACCACCGACACAATAAAATCAACAGGAAAATAATATCAGCAGGGAAAAAGGAAAATAATATCAGCAGGAAAAAGAGCTGCGCAGTAAAGACTTAAATATCATAAACTATTTATAGTGGGCAGTGAGAAGTGCTGAAACTTCCCACTTCCCTTCGGGGAAGTGTCTCATGGGGACTAAAGAGCGGCCAAAATCTGATTGAATCAGATTTTAGCCGCTATCTTTTTTATATATACCACACGGGAACTATCAGATTATTACTGTCTACAGCTGAAAGCTCAGGCCGCATGCATATTATTGCGCCGCAGCCTCTTGGTGTTGTTGCTTTGTCTAATACTGAAAAAGCGCCTACCAGCTCAGTGCCTGGATTGACCGATCTTTTGACCTCTATTGGATGGAGCATTCCATCACTTTCAAGGATCATATCGACTTCCTTATTGTCCTTATCCCTGTAATACCAGAAGAGGCAATCCTTAGCTGCGTTTTTATAGGATTTGATGATCTCCATGACAACGTAGTTTTCAAGAATGTGTCCGGCAAGAGCGCCGTTTGCAAGGATCTCTGGGGATGAATATTTTGTCAGGTAAGCCACAAGGCCGGTATCAAAGAAATACAGCTTTGGTGCCTTGATCGTTCTGTGGAGCAGATTGTTACTGTAAGGCCGAAGCAGTGTGATGATTTCTGACTTTTCAAGGACCTGGAGCCAGCGTTTTGCGGTATTATCGTTTATTCCGACATCTTCGGCCATAGCGTGTACATTAAGTACCTCGCCTATCCTTGATGCAGCAGATCTTATAAAGTCCTGGAATAAGAGCTTATCTACTCCTTGGATCAGGTCGCTTACATCTCTTTCTATGTATGTCTGGATGTAACTGCTGTAGTAAACATCTCTGTCGGTGAACTTTCCACTGATAAGACCAGGCATTCCGCCCATCCAGATGCGTTCATATATTTCATCCAATGAAGCAGGCGCATGTGTCTTTTTACGTTTCTTAAGTTCATCAAGATCAACAGAAAATGGACCAGAAACATCTTTTCCATATGCTTCGTGCTGCGAAAGAGGAGGGAGTCTGAGTATTGCAACTCTTCCGGCCAATGACTCCTGTGCCAGGTCCATGAGCTTGAAGGCTTGCGAACCTGTAAGCCAGAATGATCCCGGAGCAGCACCTTTGTCTATTGCGATCTTGATATATGAAAAGAGCTCCGGAGCATACTGCACTTCATCGATCATGACAGGTGGTTCATGGATTTGCAAAAACATTGCAGGATCTTTTTTGGCAAGAGCACGGGCCTCCAGGTCATCTAATGTGACGATCTCTCTTTCTTTTCCCTGTTCTTTCATTATAGTTTCAAACAAAGTGCTCTTTCCAACCTGTCTTGCACCTGTGATCAGGATGGCTGAGTACTCTTTGTTAAGGTCTATTATCTTAGATTTAAGATCCCTTTCGATATGTCTCATGATAAATCCTTTCGGCTAAAATGTGATTCAACAATATTTTAGCCGAAAACGGTTGCCATATCAATAGACTAACGGAAATTAACAATTCGAAAGAATTTATTAAGCTGATACGTGGGTTAATTTGCGTAGGATGGACGAAATCCCTATCTTCTGGGTATTTTTCTTTTTAAACGTTTTTTGACGCAACATATCAAAACACAATCTTTATGATATATCATTATTCTCACTTCTCACTTCTCAAGTTTCACGTAGTTGAATAATAAAGAATGATTTATAATCTATTCAACTTCTGAACTCGGGAGTGAGAAGCTTTAGCGAGTAATTTAAAAATTTATCACTAAATTTTTGATAAGCATTATCCGATGTTATTAAACGTAGGATGTATGATATCAAAAATATAATTTATAAACACAAAGATATCAACAATATCCATAGATAACATATAGAGTTTTTAAAAATCCTGTATTATGCATAAAATAAACCTTTTTTGGTGTAATACAAATTTTGAAAATATTTAAAATATCAAAATAGGGTTGAAAAATATTTATTATATCGTAAAATATAAGTATGCGGTTACTATATATGCCAGTTGCGAGGGTAGATATAGTAATTCACATAAAGAATCCCCAACCTAATAACAGTTTATGTTGAAAGGAGAAAAAACGATATGAACATGAAGTTCGTAAAGAGAATTCTTGCAGTTTCTATGGCAGCAACAATCATGGTAGTGCCTATGTGCGCAGCAGCTGCAACCGAGACAGCTGAAGAAGTTGCAGCAGCAGCTCAGGTTGAAGCTGTTGTTGAAAACACAGTTGCAAGTACAACAGCAGTTGTTGAGGGCAAGACTGTTACTACTAATGTAGCAGGAACAGTTGATGTTACAAATTCAACATCTGTTAAAGCTTTCGTTCTCAGCTCATCACAGGGCAAGACAAGCGGCGACAAGCAGACTGTATTTGCTAAGACAGCCAAAGAGTCTCCTGCAGCTTTTGCATCAGCTGAGGCAGCTGCTACAGCTATCGGCGGAGCAATCGTAAGTGACGCTATCAATGCTGATATTAACCTTAAGAATGGCGGAAGTGCAGAAGTAGTTCTTAAGAGTGCTCCTACAGGAACAGTAAAGGTTGTTCAGATTGGTGCAGGCGGAGCTGTTACAGTTCTCGATGCAACAGTTAAAGGAACAGCTGTTTCATTCACACCTTCGAACGGACATTACACATATTTCATAGTAGTAATCTGATTATGACTATGCTTAATGCGGGGCAGTTTCGCAAGCTGCTCCGCATTTTTTTAAGTGTTAGATATTGCACTATCAATACCAATAAATATGCTCCGGGGGAAGATAATGACCTTGAGAACATTTCTTAAATCCAGACATTTTCTTGTATTTATTTCTATCATCATTATATGCATATGCTTCTATGTAATTGGCGGTATCTACGGTTTTTCGGCTTATCCGGATGAGTTTGGCTATTGGGCTCCTGCAGCAAGACTCAAAGGATACGACTGGTCTCAGGTAGCGTCTATTGGCTCGTATTATTCTTATGGATACAGCATCATATTATATGTAATCTTAAGCATTTTCAAAGACGGAATAATAGCCTACAGAGCTGCAATAATACTGAATTTCATGCTTCAGTGTGCAGCTGTATGGATAATATATATATTCATCTGCAATATAAGGAATATAAAGGACGAAGGAAGACTTGGCCTGTCAATTGCGATTTTATCAGCTATCGCAGTACTATATCCGGCATGGTCTTTGTATTCGCAGAGTACAATGGCAGAAAGCCTTGTATGTTTTCTCTTCGTACTGGTTTCGTATCTTGTATTCAGATTCTTGAGAAATCCGGGCATTTTAAACGGAATATTATTGGCAGCCTGTTCTATGTATCTGTACCTTGTACACATGAGAATGATAGGCTGCGTTGTCGCAATTGTGATAACACTCCTTGTATGGGCACTATATTCAGGCAAACGTTCTACGAGAATAGGAATCCTGGGACTTATAGCAGTAATAGCAGTGATATTTGCTGTAAGCTTTATGATTAAAAGCGGTATTGTTTCGAAAATTTATACCAATGCATCTACAGATACCATCAACTGGAATGATTATAACGGACAAATACCAAAGCTTGCCAAGCTCTTTTCCCTAAAAGGACTATTATATGTATTTGATAACATCTGCGGCAAAATCCTGTACATAAGCCTTGCAACCTACGGAATTGGAATATGCGGCCTGGGCGGTATCATAGCTTTGTTTGTAGCAAGTATCAAATCTCTTAGAAAAAGAGGACATAAGCCGCGCGCGTTATTTGAAATCTATATATTCCTGGCTGTTTTTGGACAAATCGCAATTGCAACCATATATCTTATAGACAGCCCATCACCGGATAATCCTAGGCTCGACCTTCTGTTGCACGGAAGATACACGGATATGTTAATACCTGTACTTATGATCTATGGAATATATAGCCTTTATTCTATCAAGCATCCCTTGATATATACTACGTTTGTAAGCCTTGCAGATATACTGCTAAGCATACCTATATTTGCAGTAATCGACAGTAACAACACCAAAATGAGCAAACTTCAAGGCTTCACGACAGCCGGAGTTAGCTATATGCTCTTTCCTGGTGATACAGACGCAAGGGCTTTCCTTGTAAGAGCTGTGGCGCTTGGAATCGCGTTGTCGTATGTTGTATGTCTTGTAATTATTGTGGCAAAAAAAACAAATGAACCTGTAGTTATAGCAGCAATATTCGTGATTCAGCTAGCCCTTACGATTATTACCTGTAACAAATATCTGTATTCGATTCAACCATCGGTCTATACAGACATATTAGTGACAAGACAGGTTGAAAAGCTTAAAGAACAAGATTTAGGCAGGCAGATAATACATATATATGAGGGCGGCGTTCAGTATATAGAAGTGATGCAGTTCAATATGAGAGACCAGATGGTTGATGTCATAAATACCGAATATGAAGAATGCGATGTTAGCGCCTTGCCTATGGATGCGATTATCGTAACGGGAGCAGAGACGACTTATGATAGTGAACTATGTGGCATGTATGATACATCAATTGAATACGGGCATCTGAACGTGTACTTTAATGCGCAGTAGATTGAGTGTTTATGTGCGATGCGGATGTAAAGATTATGCGGGTTTGGAAATATAAGTTTTAAAATATAAGTTTGAAAAAATAAGTTTGGAAATATAAGGTTGAAAAAATAAGTTTGAAAATATAGGTTTTGCAAAATTAGTTTGATAAAATCAGTTTGATAATGCAAGGGTGACAAGAAATGAGGGGATATTATGGTAAAGAGTGGTAGTAATAAAATGACTCGGAATCTAAAAAATGGGCTGAAAAGCAGTCTGGAAGGCTGTTCTAAAGAAAGTGTGAAAACCAGTCTGGAAAGCTGTTCTAAAGAAATTGTGAAAAATAGGCTGAAGAATATTCTAAACAACATCTTGGAAGGTTGTTCAAATAGTAGCGCAATAAGTATTATTAAAAACGTTGCCATAATAGTACTAACGCTAATGTGTATGATTGTATTGCCACTTTCGCTTAGCATAAAGTCATATGCAGCAGTAAGCGGCGCCGTTAACGAAATTGTATCGCAGACACATGCCTACGAAGAACCTGATACAAGCTCAGGAACCATTCTGGATTTGGAAGTTGGTGACCTTGTATTTGTAACAGGAGAAGAAGGCGAATTTTATGTAATCTATTATAAGGAACTGACCGGGTATGTCCCTAAATATGCAATAGACGGTACAGATGCATCCATTTCTGAGACAGGAGTATCAACCAACCCAGATGCAGCTGCGCTAGCCTCATCCTCAAAAGCAGTAATAGATGAAAACAATAAAGCTGTAGATGAAGAACTCAAAGATCAGGAAGAGTATAACAAGATATTGGAGGAAGTGATAGAACAGAAAACAAGAGCGAAGAGAAATTCTATCATATGGGTTTGCGTAATTATTGTATTATGCGCATTGATGATCGCAGCAGCTGTTGCAAGCGTCGTTATCAATAGCAAAAAAGGAGATAAGGCTGATAAGGTTATGAAGACCAATAAGGATGCAACGACAGATAAGAATGTATAGTTAAGGCAAGTGAAGTTGGACAACGATATGAAGAAATATAGGCGTACAAGGATATAGCAGAAAGAATGTAAATAAGTGTTTTAACCTCGAGTTCCTTGATAATAGTCAATTCTCAAGTATATTAGTTGGAGCATAAAACATATGAAACTTATAATTCAGATTCCATGTTTCAACGAACAGAATACACTTCTTACCACCCTCAACGACCTGCCAAGGACACTGGAAGGCATTGATGAAATTGAATATCTCATCATCAATGACGGCAGCAGTGATAAGACCACGCAGGTTGCCAAAGAGTGGGGCGTTGACTATATTGTCAACTTCACGCAGAACAAAGGACTTGCCAAAGGCTTCATGACAGGTCTTGATGTATGCCTAGAAAACGGCGCAGATATAATAGTCAATACAGACGCTGACAACCAGTACTGCGGCGAAGACATAGCCAAAATTATAAAACCTATAATAGACGGAACGGCAGACATAGTAATAGGCGAAAGACCTATAGACGATAATGAAGATTTTTCAGCCATTAAGAAAAAATTACAGCGTCTTGGCTCTTGGGCAGTTCGTCAGGCTTCTAATACCAGGATACCCGATGCCCCGTCAGGCTTTAGAGCCTTTTCAAGAGAGGCGGCGCTCAAGCTCAATGTAGTAAATGATTATACATACACGCTTGAAACCATAGTTCAGGCAGGACGTGAGAAAATACCGATTGTATCAGTACCAATCAGAGTCAATCCAACCCTAAGACCCTCAAGACTTGCTCACACCATGTGGGGATACGTCAGAACCTCAATGCTTACAATATTAAGGGCATATCTTATCTATAAGCCATTGAAGTTCTTCCAGTTCCTGTCACTCTTTCCGATAATACCAGGACTTATAGTCTGGATCAGATTTTTGTATTTCTACATCGAGTACGGCGGCGCAGGACACGTACAATCTCTTATCATGGGATGTACACTCGTCATCATAGGCGCCATGTGCGTCATGATAGGAATATTGGGCGATACTATAACCGCCAATAGGAAGATACTACAGGATACCCAGTACCATACAAGGAAGATGTACTACGACGGCGTAAAACAGGCCAGGGAAAAGAAACGCAGTAAGTGTATGATATATTATCGCTGAGATTTTATGTTCAAAAATAGAGACAATGAATCTTTTAGACAACTATTTATAAAGTGGGAAGTGAGAAGTGTTGAAACTTCTCACTTCCCACTTTAAAAATAAAAAAATTGATTCATGGAATGAATACATAAACTCACCCGGATATAATTCATGGAGAGGAAATTCTTTTGAGATAGTATGCCTTAACCACATTGATCAAATTAAAGCTACTCTTGGTATTAGCGGAATTGAGACAAGAGAGTTTGCATGGAGAAGTAAATATGAAAATGGTGCACAGATTGATCTTATTATCAGTAGGAAAGATGGAGTAACTAATCTGTGTGAGATGAAATTTACTAATGACAATTATTCGCTGGATGGTGAGGAATATGAAAAAATACAAAACAGGCTGACGAAGTTTATAAACGAATCAGGAACAAAGGACGCTATACATGTGACATTGATTTGTGGAAATGGTTATAAACAGAGTAAGTATTCCGGAATAGTACAGAATATTATTTTGGGCGATGATCTTTTTTAAAATTATAAGATGTTCGACTTCTTGTGCCTACATTAGTATCCTGGCACCAAGCTATAAAGATTATACCAGGAGAGCGTGAGAACTTCCTGCTTATGATTAGAAGAATCTCACATTTTTATATCGTGTGTCTAAAATAGAGCTTAGAATGGTGATCTGTAAATTTGACAATAGTACCCATTAAGGGTACTATATTTTTATAAGTAACCAATATGGTCATTAAAATAAAATAAGTACCCATACCGGACATAGGAGGAATCGATGGCTATTACGATAAAAGAAATCAGGAATAGTACCGGATTAACACAAAGAGAATTTTCAAAGAAGTTTGATATACCGCTCAGCACGCTTAGGAAGTGGGAACAAGGAGAGACTAAGCCTGCGTCATATATAATAAAAATGCTGTCACGATTGCTGCCACTATCAGAAGAATATGGAGAAACAATAACAACAGCTGATGGTACAAAATATCATTATGATAGCAATGCTGATGAGATCATTGATCCGAAAGGGAATGTTATACATTTATCGATTTCGCTAAAAGGAGTTAAGAGAGAAAACCTGCCACTGTATGTAAAAGATATGTTTGATTCTTATTATGAGATAATTAACAAATTTGAGAAAGATTGCGAATTTGACAAAAATGAAGATATTATTTGGAGCTGAACATGAAAAAAATTGGTAATGAATATTATTTAATGCATAAAAATATTCCAGTTTGCCTTATGGAAATTTCAGAAGATGTATAATGGTACCGTAAATTAAGACAAATCTTCTATGACGTTTTAAGTGAATCTGATACAATAGCAAAAGCATTGAAAGAGAGGTTCACAAATGTTAAAAACAAGAAGAAAGTTTTCTGCAAAGTTTAAGGCCGATCTGGTGATCGAGCTACTGAAGGGAGAGAAGGATCTCAACACATTAGCAACTGAAAATGGTATTTCGCCCAATCTCCTCCGTAACTGGAAGAAGGAGTTCCTTGATAATGCCCAATTAGCATTTGAGGACACTTCTCAGACCACACTTAGGGATAAGCTGGCTGAGGAACGCAAGGAGAAGGAACAGTACGCCAAGAAGGTTGGCCAGTTGACCATGCAGGTTGACTGGTTGAAAAAAAAATCTGAGGAAATACTTGGACCCGGCTACGAGGCAAAGTATTCTCAAAAACCTTTCGACGACTAAAGAGATTCCTGTTTCTACCGGCGCAGAGCTACTTGATATCAACAGAACAAGCATCTACTATATTCCTGTGGTCATCAGTGAAGAGGAGCTTATCTGTAAGGCGATTATTGACAGGCTTCATACTGACAATCCAGCTTGGGGAGCCAGACAGATGTCCGCCCAGCTAAAAAAGCGTGGCTACAACATCGGCAGGAAAAAGGCTCGCCGTTATATGACAGATATGGCTATTGATCCAATATACCCGAAGATGAATCTCTCAAAACGGGCCCACAATGCACATATCAAACCGTATCTGCTCAAGAATGCTGTTATAAACCGCCCTAATCAGGCATGGAGCATTGATATCACATACATCCCGATAGAGCATGGCTTTCTGTATCTGACGGCTATTATCGATTGGTATAGCCGCTGTATCGTCGGATGGGAGGTTGATGATACCCTCGATACCCGTATGGTTATGAACGCTCTTAAAAAGGCTCTAAAGGTCGCTACGCCGGAGATAATAAACTCAGACCAAGGGTCACAATTTACCAGCGATGAATACTGCACATTCCTTAAAGAGAAAGGAATCCGTCAGAGCATGGACGGCAAAAGCCGATGGGCTGATAACATTATGATTGAGCGCTGGTTCCGCACCTTTAAATACGATGAGGCTTATCTTACTCAATACAAATGCATTAAAGAGGCCAGAGAGGCTATCAGAGGCTATATCAAGACCTACAACTTTGAGCGCTGCCACTCAGCTATAGACTATCAGGTTCCTGCTGAAGTGTACTTTCCCTCCATGCTGTATGATGCGGCTAAGGAGGCTGCTTGATCCTATTAGGTCTCTATACTGATTAAAGATATCCACATAGGGGGATCCTTCTCCCTCTATGAACAGATATAGGTTCACTTAAAAAACTTTTAAATTTTGTCTTGACAACTGACCCACTATA
>ERZ842401.448-NODE-448-length-59860-cov-14.609765_pt1 | contig 59860 bp, 57 predicted proteins | sample MGYA00521270_ERZ842401 | MGnify/ENA primary metagenome ERZ842401 (study PRJEB31892, sample SAMEA3878208) | bioreactor metagenome | biome: Moose rumen | place: Sweden | collected 2011-10 | study: EMG produced TPA metagenomics assembly of the PRJEB12797 data set...
GGTTCAATTGACAACAAAGCTAATTCAACAATCAACAACAGCGCATCTGATTCAACAATCAATGTAACGGGAACCCTTGCAAATGCAGGAGCAATAACAAACAGCGGTACTATCAGTTCAGGTTCATTGAATAACGCAGGAACATCATCTAACCTTGCAACAATAACCAATAATAACAGCTTGTCTGTAACGGGTGCATTAACAAATGACAACGGAACAATTACTAACAATGCAGGTGCATCAGTATTAGCAGGTTCAATTGACAACAAAGCTAATTCAACAATCAACAACAGCGCATCTGATTCAATTATAAATGTTACGGATAAGATTACAAACGCAGGTACAATAGCAAACGCAGGTACTATAACCGCTAAAGATATTGAAAATAACAATGCAATAACAAACAATAACAAATTAGAAACAACAAATAGTCTTGTTAATAATTCGACAATTACAAATAATAAAGATTTAATTGCCGCAGGATTAACTAACAATGATACAATTTCAGGTGCGACAGGTGATTTGGTATTAAGCGGAACATCTGCAAACAATGGTAAGATTACGCAAAATACAATTACTAATAACGGTAACTTTACAAATAACGGCAGAATAATGGCACAGACCATAGAAAATACTGACGGTAATACGTTCACCAATGACACAAACGGCAATATAGTTTCAGGCGATATTATAAACGGTACCGGCGTATTTAATAACAAAGCAAGAATTACTACTGATGTAACCAACAACGGCGGTACAATCAACAATGATTCTACAATGCACGGTGCTATAACCAACAACGGCGGTACGATTGTATCAGATGTAAAAGGTATGACCGGTGCTTTGGGTACAATAACCAACAACGGTGGTACAATTCAATACAGTGCTTTAAGTGATTCAACTACTATTACCGATATTGCAGGTAACGGCAGAATAGAATTTAACGGCGGCAGCAACATGATTTCTTTGAACCACGATATGGATCAAAACATTGTGGCATTGAATTCAGGTTCATTGAGATTTGGCGGCGACAGAACAGTTGCAGGATTTGAAGCACCTGTCGGTAACAGCGGTACAATTGATGATATTGATTCATCAATCAATACAATCAATTTAGGTAATGTCTTACTTAATGATAATATTAACCTGAAGATAGACTTTGACTTAGGTTCTGAAAGAGCCGATCAGTTTATAGCTGCAATTACATCAAACGGCGGTAAATTCAATGTTAATCAGGTTAATGTAATGGGTACTACATTAAAAGACAGCATCAGAATTTACATAGGTGATGCAACAAATCTTGATGCTGACAGGGCATTAGATGTAGTAACAAGCGGCAACTTTGAAATCGGTACATTTATGACACCTGTCAGAAAATTAATCGGTCGTGTTGAAGACGGATATTTAATCTTTGCACCTGTTGGTAACGGATTTGAAGATTTCCATCCGTCAGCTTATGCAGGTCCTGTTGCAATTCAGTTTGGCGGTTATGCAACTCAGATAAATGCTTATGAAGAAGCCTTTAAGAATCTCGATATGAAGATGCTTTTGACTCAAAACGAAAGAAAGAGATTGAAACTTGCAAATACTTATGCTTCCGCAAACGGTCCGCAGGTATTCAGCCCTACATATTTACCTGAAGAAGATAAAGCATTATGGTCAAGATCTTATGCAACATTTGAACATGTATCACTGAATAACGGACCAAAAGTAGATAATACAATGTACGGTACATTCTTTGGCGGTGACAGTCCGATGTATGAACTTAAACACGGTTTTGATGTTCAGTACAGTGCTTATGTCGGTTACACAGGTTCTCACCAGAGATACAGCAATGTAAATATTTACCAAAACGGCGGTAATATCGGCGGTACGGTAATGTTGTATAAAGGTAATTTCTTTAGTGCATTAACTGCAAACGTAGGCGGCAATTTTGCAGAAGCAAGCCATGAATTTGGTTCTGACCAAATCCCAATGGTAATGGGTGGTGTTGCATCTAAGACAGGTTATAATATTGAACTTGCAAAAGGCAAATTCATAATTCAACCGAACTACTTAATGTCATACACACATGTTCATGCGTTTAACTTTACAAATGATCAGGGTGTAGAAATGAAGTCTAAACCATTGAATGCAATTCAGATAGCTCCTGGTATCAAGTTTATAGGCAACTTCAAAGGCGGTTGGCAGCCATATTTGAGCGTAAGAATGGTATGGAATGCATTGGATAAATCATTGTATACCGCATCAGGAATAGATATGCCTGAAACAAGTATGAAACCTTATCTGCAATATGGTATTGGTGTTCAGAAACGTTGGGGTGACAGATTTACCGGTTACTTACAAGCTATGGCAAGAAGCGGCGGTAGAAACGGCGTAGCATTGAATGCAGGCTTCCGTTGGGCAATCGGTAAAGATTTCTCAAAAGTAAATGAAATTACTCCTGAAACCAAGTCAGTAATAACAAAACCACAAACTGATGCAAAAATGACAGCACCAACAGTTGCTCCTGCACAGATTTCTGAGCCTGCTCAAAAGACGACTATTAAACAGATGTCTGAAGAAAAGGCAAGAAAAATTGCAGCACCAAAAACTCAACAAGCATCAAAACAACCATCAAAATCTATCAAGAATGTAAAACCGACAGTTAAAGTTTTGCCAAAATATACTGATGCTACACCATCAATTTCTGTTGTTGAAACTGAAACAACACAAGTAACTACGCCTGTAAAAGTTAAGACGGTTAAAGCAGAGAAATTACCGAAACAGACAGTATCAAAACATGTTAAAGAGGTAAAACCTGCAAAAACTGTTGTAGAAAAGACAGTAAAAGAACAGACCAAAGTAATTAAGCCTGTAAAAGTTAAAACTGTCAAAGCAGAAAAATTACCGAAACAAACAGTATCAAAACCTGTTAAAGAAGTAAAACCTGCAAAAACCGTTGTAGAAAAAACTGTAAAAGAACAGACCAAGGTTAAAAAAGCTACTTCTAAAAAGATAATGGGTGTTGATGTTCAGACAAGACAGAATATCTATAAACAACCTGTATCAACAGAAGATGGCAGAACTTTGCTGAAACAATTAACTCCTGATGAAAAGAAACATATTGAAAAGACAACACGCACCAAGATGAATGTTGTTGTAGATAAGTTATAATTCTTGCCTGACGACTTATTTACTTTTTTTACAAACTGTTTCTATACGGTTAGTTTTTCTACGTTTGAAATTAATGTTATGCAACATGTAAAAACTGTCTTTTTAAGATAGCAAAAATTATTCTGAACCTGTTTTATAATAACGTGGTCTTATTTCAAAAAAGGAGTTTAAAATTATGCAGGTAAGTAATTGTCATGGGCAAAATCAGGCATTTACGGCAATAAAAATAGATGATAAAGCCCGTTTAAGATTATTTAATTCTTTATCAGACAGAGCGGCAAAAAAGCTCAAAATTTTAATCGAACGTGAGCAGCCGCTTGAACATGATATTTTTATAACGACAAAAACTTACGGCGAGGATGAACATCCATACTGGACACATGCACTTGAACCCGAAAGTTGGGATTTTTTAATCAAGGCAGGAGATAAAGAATTTATAGATAACAGTTGTTTTATATCAACTTTAGGACAAATAAAAAGAGCATTAAAATATGTAAAAATCAAAGCCGAAGTAAAAAGCTAGTTTGCATTTTTAATGATATTTATTGACCTTGAAATTTCAAAATGCTAATATTTATCTATGGTTGATATTTCGGTTCTGATACCTGTTTATAATGTTGAAAAATATTTGCCTCGTTGTTTGGATACTGTTTTGGATCAGACATTTAAGGGAGAATATGAAGTTATATGCGTAAATGACGGCTCAACTGATTCAAGCGGGCAGATTTTAAATTCTTATGCGGAAAAATTTGATAAAATAAAAATAGTAAATCAGCCAAACGGCGGGCTTTCTGTTGCCAGAAATACGGGTTTAGAGCTTGCCAAAGGTAAATATACAATGTTTGTTGATTCGGATGATTTTATTGCTCAAAATGCGCTTGAAGGTTTGTATTATTATGCCCAAAATCATTCTTCCGATGTTGTTGCGTTTGATTTTCACAGTGGAACACCTGATTTAAAAAATATTCAAACTCATCACTTTAAAAATATTGCACAAAAATACCGAGATAATTCTTTCAATATTGCAACTGCAGAACCATTTGTATTCAGGTTTTTACCTGTTGCCACATGGATTAAGTTTTACAGAACTGATTTAATAAAAGACTTGAAATTTGAAATTGGATTGAATAATCAGGATGTGCCGCACTGGAGTCTTGTGTTTTCAAAGGCAAAAAGGGTTAATTATTATCCCGTACCGTTTTATTTTTATATAATGCAGCGTCAGGACGCTATAACTCAAAATAAAGGTGAAAAGGTGTTTGATGTATTCAGGGCTTTTGAATTGTCAAAGAAAATCTTAAAAGAGTCAGGGTATTTTGAAAAGTATAAAAATATTCATTATGCTCATTTCACATGCAATCTCGTTTGCTGCATGCAAAAAATAAATCTTGATATCAGAGAAAAACTTATTCAGCTTATTCAGGATTGTGAAATTGATGTAGATTATGAAAATTTTTATAAAGACGATTTTTTCCCTTTTGAAAAAGATAATATGAAATTAATCAAATATGTAAGAGAAAATGATTATAAAACTGTCGAAAACCATTTAAAAAGTATCAAAATTTGGTAAGAGATTACAGCCCGAGAATAATTCTTTTCAAATCTCCATCATAATTCATAAGAGAGAGCATATCCTGACTGTTTTTTTTTGTCTGATTAACGTGATTTACCTGTTTATCAGTCATGGCTTGTTTTTTTGCTTCTTTAAACTGTGCTATTTTTCTCTCGGTAATTTTTTCAATAATCATTTGGGCTTCTGATTCAGAAGAAACGCTTGATGGGTCAATTCCGAGCGCAATAAGTTTACGTCTGGTTTCTTCTTTGAGAACGTGCGCACATGAGCCGAAATATCCGCCGATAGAGCCTATGGAGTTGATTGACATAAAAGATACACCTTTCTATACACGTTTTAATAATATTTATTAAATAGTCAATATTATTTATCGGAACATTTTATAAAAAACTTGAATATACACTATTGTCCAATCGGCTAATGGAAATCGGAATGTGAAGTTATACTATTGGAATGAAATTAAGTTATATATATCACTAGCGTAGATATTACAGGGAGAGTAAGACATGAAAGAAAAATGTATTAAAGTAGCTATTGTTGAGGATTTTAAGCTGACAAGAGTAGGGTTGCGCTGTGCATTAAATGCTAATCCTGATTTGAATGTTGTAGTTGAGGCAGAGGATGCCGATTCAGGCATAAAAAAGATAGAAAAAGTTCAGCCTGATGTTGTATTGATGGATTTAGGGCTTCAGGGGATGAATGGTATAGAAGCAATTATAAAAATAAGAGAATTTTCAAAGGATATGAAAATTATTGTTTTGACTTCTCATGACAGGGAGGATGAAGTTGTTGCGGCATTGAGTTCGGGCGCAAATGCTTATTGTCTGAAAGATATTGACCCTGAAAAATTGGCAAATGTAATTCGTGATGTAAATGAGGGTGTCTGCTGGCTTGATCCTGTAATTGCAGGTTTGGCACTAAAATCAATCCCGAAAATTGATGATGCGGCTCTTGTTGGTGAATCAGCCGTAAATCATACCACAGTACCTTTAACAGACAGAGAATATGAGGTTTTGAAACATCTTGTTTCAGGCAAAAGCAATACCGAAATTGCGAAAGAGCTTATTGTAAGTGTTCATACCGCAAAAGCGCATGTATGTTCAATTTTGCAGAAGATGTGTGTAAATGACCGTGTTCAGGCTGCAGTAAAAGCAGTTAAAGAAAATATGGTTTAGTGTAAAGTTTTAAGGATTGGTTATAATATAGCCAATCCTTTAACGGTATGATTGAAAATAAATATTCCAAAAAAAACCTGATTTCGGAGAAATCAGGGATAAAATTGTAGGGGAAAAATTAAATTGGAGTTAAATAATAAATAAAAAAAACTTTTTATCGGATTTTAAATAATACCGTCATCATCAGGCTATATGCAGAAGCTGCTTATTGTAGGCGGCGATGAAATTCATCTGTTCAAACAACAATTCCGACTTATCTACAAAAGGCTCGGGCTGAACTGCCACTGTCGTTGTAACCTGATTTTTATAAATCTCTTGCAACTTTTTATCTTCTTTTTTCAGATTTTTAAGTGCCATAATTTTGACTCTCTCTTGTTTATTGCTCTCTTGTATATATAAAGTATATACTCATATCGAAATTTCAATTTTGGTAATTTTAGTTACAATTCTTAACAAATTAGAAAAAATCTTAGATTTCATGCAAATTTTTCACAATAAATGTTTTAATTAATATATAGTAAGTAGGTAAAGTAGGTTTTTGTATGTCCGAACAAGGGATAAATTTATTTAACAATTATAATCGTAAGGTAAGTTTTGGTAATTCTCAGAATCCTGCAATGCAAGGCGGTAATGAAGCTATTGCACAGGCACAGCAGGCAACGGGAACAAGTTATATGTCAAACAGGGTTAATGCATCAAAGGATGCTGACCCATTAACAACATTAGGACTGACTGCAGGTATCGGTTACGGTATTGGTCAGGCAATGGATTATTTCGGGCCAAAATGCGAAGGCAAATACGAAGAAAGCATGCTTGGCAAACTCGGAAATTGGGGCGATAAATTTTCAAAAGAAACAAAGGTTGGCAGATTTATAGAACGAAATCTCAGAAAACTTAATGTAGGTTTTTGGAAAGCTTCTCACAAGAGTAAGGCTGCTTATGCTTTAAGAAATCATTCAACAAGCCCTTCAAAAGGTTTTCCTTGGGATTTTGCAAGATTACCGTTCCATGGATTGCATGGTTTCTTATCAATGGATACCCATACGGTACTGGAAGAATTCACACAGCCGATATCAAACAGACCTCGCAAACTGTTTGGAATTATTCCTCGTCCGAGTTCAAACGATTTCCAAAAACTTGAACAATACGGCATGAAACAGGATGCCATAGAGGCGTTTGAAAAATCTTTAAACGGTAAAACTTTTGCTCAAAAGGCTTATGAGTTACAGTTAAAAGAACTTGAGCTTTTAGGTGCCACTCCTACACAAATTACGGCAAAGCCGTCTTTGCCCGAATTACAGGAGCTTGCAAAAGAATTAAAAATAACCAAAAAATTAGGATTTAATTCCGTTGCCGAATTTAATCATATAATGGAGGATGCGGTTTCTCATCCGAAAGAAATTATGTCAGCACTTGAAAAAGCTACTGCAAACGGTAATGATTTGCATATTTCCATTAACAGAAAAACAGGCACCTGGGGAAGAATTAAATCTCATTTCTTAGGCAGACAAGTCAGTTTATCGGAATATTTGAATAAATACAAAGCTACTTTGGGTAAAGGTAACAAAACGTATATTGGTCGTGCATTACCAAAAGCATTGGGCTGGCTGACAGAGGGCTGCACAAACAGATTTGCGGGCGGTAAGATGGCACCGTTTATTCAGGCAGCAATCTTTGCAGATATGGCGTATCATACGGCAAAAGCACCTAAGGGTGAACATGGAAAAACTTTTGTTGAAAGATTTGTAAATGACTTTATGTACTTTGTTGCATCAACCGCAGGTTTAATCGGTTTACATAAAATCGGCGGTTGGAAATATATCGGTACAAATATTGACGGCAGAGAAGCTTATCGTGCGGCTCAGGAAGCTGTTAATGCCACAAATAAAGTAAAAGGTTTTGCAACCAAAAAACTTCATAAAGCTGCTATGGATGCTGCAAATGCTCATTTAAACGTAAAAGGTCTTAAATGGTATGAAAAAATAATGCAAAAAATCGGCTGTTTTGTAAATATGGGTAACGAACATTTCAAACCGTATTTATCGCCGAATAAAAATAATATGAATTGGTTACGCAGAGTAGCAAATACCAACTTAATCGGTGTACCTTTGAGATTATGGCTTGTAATGGGTGTAGCAATGCCGTTTATAGTAAAGGCTGCAACAAAGACGGTTCACATGATATTTGGCAAACCTACAAATTCAGTTCTTGATGAAGATAAAGAAGAAGAACAACAACCGCAGCAGGTTACACAAAATCCTCAGGCACAAAATCAGCCTCAACAAGTGCAAACTGTTCCCCCTGTTGATCCAAACAGATTGCCAAACAGTAACTTAATCAGACAAACTGTCACGGGACAAATTCCTCAAACTCAAGGGGTAAATCCATACAGTCAGTACCCTCAGCAAAATACCCAAAATAATCAGCAAAACAATCCAAATACGGTAGTTGAACCGGTAAGAACTTATATTCCGTCACCTGTCAGTATGGTAAACCAGAGTGTTGATACTACGGCAGCTGATATAGCACTTGCCAATGCAGACAAAGCAGAACAGGAAGTTGCAAGTATATTGGCAAGAAGAAGATAATAAATACCTGAAAAAATAACTGACAAAAAACGGCGAAAATTCGCCGTTTTTTGTTTTAAATATAAGTGATTGTTTTATACAATTCTTCTTATCCAACCCTCAGGGGCTTCAATTTTTCCGTATTGAATATCTGTCAGGGTGTCATATAATTTCTTTGTTATTTCTCCTGGGGCATCCATTCCTGACGGGAAGTTGATTGATTTTCCGTGGTCATCAATTCTTCCGACAGGAGAAATTACCGCTGCTGTTCCGCATAAACCGCATTCTGCAAAATCTTTCAGTTCTTCAAGATATACTTCTCTTTCTTCTGTTTCGAGTCCGAGATAATATTGAGCAACATACATCAAAGAACGTCTTGTGATAGAAGGTAAAATGCTTGAAGATTTAGGGGTAACAACTTTGCCATCTTTTGTTATGAACAAGAAATTTGCACCGCCTGTCTCTTCTACTCTTGTGCGTGTCTGCGGGTCTAAATAAAGATTTTCCGCATAACCCTCTTTGTGTGCGCTCACTCCGGCATGTAAACTCATTGCATAATTCAGTCCTGCTTTTACATGACCTGTACCGTGAGGGGCAGCTCTGTCAAAATCACTTACTTTAAGTGTAATAGGTTTTGAACCTCCTTTGAAATAAGGTCCGACAGGAGAAACAAAAATTCTGAACATAAAATCCTGTGCGGGTTTTACACCCATAACAGGGGAATATCCGAATAAATACGGTCTGATGTAAAGGCTTGCGCCTGTACCGTAAGGAGGAACATATTTTAAATTAGCTTTAACTACTTTTACGACTGCTTCAACGAATTTGTCCTGCGGATAAGGCGGCATTTCAAGTCTTAATGCGGTATCATGCATTCTTTGCGCATTCAAATCAGGCCTGAAAATAACAACATGTCCGTCTACTGTTTCATAGGCTTTCATACCTTCAAAACAGGTTTGTGCATACTGAAGAACACAAGCGCATTCATTCATTGTGATATTTTCATCTTCAACGAGTTCACCTTCGCTCCATTTGCCGTCTTTATACATAGCAACAAATCTTTTGTCTGTTTTATAATACCCAAAACCAAGATTTTGCCAGTCAATATTTGCTTTTTCGATAGTTTGCATAAGTTCATCCCTCCTTAAATGAGTATATCATAAAAGAATAATAGTAAATACTTTGCTGCATGCAGATTAACTAATCTACAAAAGCAGTGCTTAATTAATATCCCAAAGCCCAATTAAAGCGATTGTTCTGCGGTTTTTTATCTTCCGCAACAACTTCTGCGCTGTTCATAGCCGTAACTTCAATGACTTTTTCAGCTTTCTGTAACAGTTTAAATTCAATAATTTTACTGTCTACATTATTAAATGATTTATATTTATCCAAATCTGCCTGAAGGTCTGCATTTTCAGTATTAATGCGGACAATTTCTCTATCAAGGCTGTTTAATTTTGCCTCATAATTCATCGCTATATAATAACTTATAAAAGTAACAATAATAGTTCCGATAAGGCAAATGCACAAAGATTTGTTTATTTTGCGTGTAACCATTTCTCTTATTGTGACAGGTTTTGCCTGATAAAACCCGCCCTCAATAACAGGTGTTACATGCTTGTTACTAAGACCTTTAGCAGCATAATTATTATATACTTTGAATTTAGATGCTTTATTTCTGTTTACGACTTCGGTATTCAAAGTTTCAGTCCTGTTTTTTTATATAGCGTGCCACTCTCAGTTTTGCACTTCTTGAAGGCGGATTTTCTTTGATTTCTTCATCTGTTGCTATAATAGGTTTTCTGTTTACCAATTCCAAAATCGGAGGCGGACAATGACAAACAGCCTGAGTTTTATCACAATTGCAACGATTTGAATAATATTTGAATATTTGTTTTACTATTCTGTCTTCAAGTGAATGAAAGCTGATTACGGATATTATAGCATTAAAATCCAATAAATCCAATACGTCAATTAAAGTGTTTTTAACATTTTGTAACTCATGATTAACTTCAATCCTGAGAGCCTGAAACACTCTTGTAGCGGGGTGAATTTTGGATTTAACTTTCGGGGTGCAGCCGATAATAAGGTCTGAAAGTTCGGTTGTTGTATTAATATTTTTTAACTTACGTTTTGCAATTATTTCTTTGGCAATTCTTTTTGAAAAATGTTCTTCTCCGTATTGGGAAAAAATCTTTACCAAATCATCTTCACTATAATTGTTTACAACATCAAATGCCGTCAAATCGCCATTTTGATTAAATCTCATATCAAGCGGAGCTTCTTTGAGAAAGGAAAAACCACGTTCCTGTTTTGTAAGCTGATGATAAGATGCCCCTAAATCAAAAAGTACCCCGCCGGTAATTTTTTCTATGTTTAAATCTTTCAAAACCTGTTTAATATTTGTGTAAGAAGATTTTACAATAGTGAGGTTTTTGTATTCTTTTAGTCTTTCTGATGCGGCATCAATGGCATCTTGGTCAATGTCAAATGCAATCAGTTTTCCGTTTGGTGAAATTTTTTGCAAAATCAGTTCACTGTGTCCGCCTCCGCCGAGGGTACAATCAACATAAATCTTACCGTTTTGGCATTCAAGTGCATCAACGGCTTCGTGTTTCATTACGGTGTAGTGTTGAAAATTCTGCATATCGGTATATTAGCATAAAAATGAACTTTAAAATAATTGTTCAATGTATCTTTAAATAATTTGATTAATAGGTTAGAATAATTTTGAATAAAAAAGAGAGGTGTAGAACATGAATATTTTTAATGATGTAACAGAGCTTGTCGGACGTACTCCGATGGTAAAATTAAACAGAATGAATACGGGGGCTGCTCAAATTTTAATGAAGCTTGAGTATTTCAACCCTGCAAATTCAATCAAAGACCGTCCTGCTCTTCAGATGATAAAAGATGCCCAAAAGTCGGGAAAGATTACCAAAGACACGGTAATAATAGAACCTACAAGCGGGAATATGGGAATAGGGCTTGCTATGGTTTGTGCGGTGTACGGATACAGGTTGATATTAACAATGCCTGAAACTATGTCTTTAGAGCGCAGAGCCGTATTAAAAGCTTATGGTGCAGAGCTTGTTTTGACTTCAGGCGCATTAGGGATGAAAGGTGCTGTCAATAAAGCTCTTGAATTAAAAGAGCAATATGAAAATTCATTTATCCCGTCGCAATTTGAAAATCCGGCAAACCCTTTGGCACACTATCTTTATACCGCAGAAGAAATCTGGCATGATACAGACGGAAAAGTTGATATTGTAGTTGCTGGTGTCGGAACAGGCGGAACAATTTCGGGAACTGCGAAAAAATTAAAAGAAAAAAATCCTGATATAAAATTTGTCGCAATAGAACCTTACACATCTCAGGTTTTGGCGGGAAAAGAAGCAGGACCTCATAAAATTCAGGGTATAGGTGCGAATTTCAAACCAAAGAATTTTGATTCTGATTTGATAGATGAAATAATACCCGTTAAAAATGAAGATGCGATTGATACAGCAAGAGCATTAGCTAAGAATGAAGGTGTATTTACAGGATTTTCGGCGGGTGCAAATGTTTTTGGTGCAATAGAGTTGTCAAAACGACCCGAAAACAAGGATAAACTGATTGTAACGGTAATTCCTGATTTGGGTGAAAGGTATCTGAGCTCGGAATTGTATAATAATATTTGATAATTATATATTATTTTACGATAAATTGGTTAATAAACTTGTCATAAGTAACAAGCTTTGTTCGGAATGACCCCCTACGGCACTAGCGTGCCACTTCCCCCTTCTAGGGGGAAGATGTTCTGCAACATAATTTTTTGCCCCCTATTAGGGGGAAATTGGCGAATAGCTCAAAGGGGGTTGATTTAAAAAACTATTCATATATAAAAAATAAAAAGATAGAGGTATAGCAAAATAATTTGCTATACCTCCAAAACTCTATACATCCATACATCCGTCATTATTCAATTTCAGAAGTACAATGCGGGCATCTTGTTGCACGAATATCAACCTGAGAGAAGCATTTCGGGCAGGCTTTCTGAGTAGCAGCAGTTTCGGTTGCTTCTTCTTTTTTCGCTGCTGCCTGTATTTTATTGATACCTTTGATAAGTAAAAATACTGCAAATGCAACAAGTAAAAAGCTTATTAAAGTATTGATAAATACACCATAGTTAATTGTAACCGCACCTGCTGATTTTGCAGCTTCAAGTGAATCGTAATGAGGCATATTGCCCAAATCATCCAATTTTGTCGGCATTGTTAAATACAGGTTTGTAAAATCAACTTTACCCATCAACCATCCTAAAGGCGGCATGATAATATCATTAACCATTGAATCTACGATTTTTCCGAATGCAGCACCTATAATGATACCTACTGCCATGTCGATTACGTTACCGCGCATAGCAAATGCTTTAAATTCATTAAGCTCTTTTTTCAAAAAATTTAACATATTTTTCTCCTTTTCATTACCGCTCTATTTTATCACAAATATCTTTTCTGTATTCAATTCCGTCAAAATATATTTCATTTATGTTTTCGCAGAGATATTTTTTTGCCCTTGTAAGTGTAGAAGCTGTTTTTGTAACTGTCAAAATATCTTCTCCCGAAGTGAAATATTTATCTTCGGATTTTTTGACATCAATAAAGTCAATATCGTCAATTCCATCACCGGTTTTAATTTCTTTATTTTGAGCTTTTGCAAATAATACTAAACTCGCTGATGACAAATCATTCATTTTTATATTTTCGTATTCGTCAGAAAAATATCCGTTAATGCAGGATAGAATTATTTGTAATAAATCATCATCAAACAGATTTAATACAGCTCTTGCATCATGACGACACAACGAATGTTTTAAATCTGTTACAAAAAATCTGTCATCCCCTGTTTCAACACATTCAATCCCTAAAATTCCCATATAAGGAAAACCTTTTAAATCGAGTGCATTCAAAATATCATGTGCAATTTTTGTAACTCTTTCCATTATGGTATTTGAGATTTTATAGTCAGGGCAATAGCATCCTACTCCTTCTTTGAACAATCCCGAAAAATCATCTTTTTTGAATTTGTAATTATGAACGGTTGTCAGAGGTATTGCACTGTAACCGTCAGTGATAAAATATGCCGTAAAATTATTCCCGAATACAAAATCTTCTATCAGGACATCTGTTTCTCCTTTGATAAACAAGTTATCAATAAAATTCAGAGCGGATTTCATTGTCGGGCAAACCTGTAATTCGTCTTGAATATAAGTATTTTCGGCAGTTCGTATAATTACGGGGAAATTTGATTTGCTAAGATAATCCGTTATTTGTGCGACTTTATTATATATCCCGAATTTTGGGGTTTGAGCGTGAATTTTGTATAAGAATTTCTTTGATAAAATTTTATTCAAAGTGATTTCACAGCTTTCTTTTGATGGTCCGAAAATCAGTTGCCCGTTAGTTTGAAAGAATGTTACAATATCCGCTTTCAGAGCTAAATCAGATATCGGAACAGTAAGGTTTATGTCATTTTCTATTACAAATTTCAAAAGTCCTGTCAGGTCATCTTCTCTTATATCAACGTGTTTTGATGATGACGGATCTGTTATAAAAACATCATTAATAATCGGATTTTCACAAAATTTTCTGCTCAAAGCACTTGCAACCGAACCTTTTCCGACTATTAAAACATTAAACTTTTTTTCTTCCATGGTTTGATTATACTACATAAAATATACGATTTTTGTTAAGAAATTTTAAAATATTTAAAAATTTAATGTTATAATAATGACAAATGCAATTTCATGGTTAAAATACTGATAAGCAAGTAGTAGAAAGGTTATAACGATGGCAAGTTTAGTAAATTTATTATCAAATGTATTTCAGGCACCTCAGGTAACTTCAACGGCTCCGGTTATCAGAGAGGCATCCAATCCATACGGAAATAACCCTTTTGTAAGCTATAATAATAAAAGTTTTAATACGCAGTATTATGCCCAAAACAGACCTGTAAAGGGAGGTTATTTTGCAGGATATTATAACGGGAAACAAAATATTGTAGGAAGAAGATTATTCGTTGAAGTATAACGACTAATTATAAAATGTGTTTGTTTTGGCAAAAAGCGAAGTTTTTTAACTTCGCTTTTTATTTTACAATTGTATTTCCTCTCCAATTGGGGAGGGTAGTTGGGGAACAGCTACTTCTATATCTTTTGTTGAGAATGGCAGAGTATTAATTTTATATATGGCAATTATTTCTTTTGTTAAAGTCTGTGCTTAAACATCCTCAACTGTTAAAGATGTAAATCTTTAATCAGAATCTTTAATAAATCCTATCTTTGTTGGTTTGGTTCTATCCATAAGCAGTTCAATAGCTTCATACAGCTTTCTTATATCGTGTTCATTATCTCGGCAATGTTCAATAAAATAATGTTCGATTTCAGTAAGTCTTTGAGCCATATCTTTATTTTCAATAGCCCACTTTCTCATTGCAACAAATGTTCTCATGATTTGGATATTAATCTGTATAGCTTTTTTTGATTTAAGCACAGAAGAAAGCATTGATACGCCTTGCTCTGTAAAAACGTATGGAAGATACTGTCTGCCACCACCTTTGGGTGAGGTCACAATTTGTGACCTCACCTTAACATCTTCCCATTCCTGCTTCGTAAGCTGGAACATGAAATCTTGAGGAAAACGCTCAATGTTTCTCTTTACTGCTTGGTTTAATACTTTTGTTTCAACTTCATAAAGCATAGCTAAGTCAGAGTCAAACATTACTCTATGACCACGTATTGTATATATTAAATTCTTAATTTGTAAAACTTCATTCATAAATTGATTATCTCAAAATATTGTATATGTGTCAAAAAAATAAAAGCCTTAATATATTTAATGTAGGTCGGATTTACAAATCCGACAAAATAAATGGCGGCTTAGTGAAACCAAGCTACGAAACTTCCGTCTTATCCGAGCTGCCGACTCAACCGATTTAATTTATAACTTTTTCAAATCCTGACCAGTCAAAAGCCTGAAGCTTTGCTTTAATATTTCCTGAGTCAGGCTCATTATCAGGATAATCAATATTTTCTCCTGACAAATCTATCAGTGGCAGGTCAAATTCTTTGGCTAATTTTTCTACTTTTATGTCGTAGTTTATTGCCCAAATTTTTGCGTTAGCCAAAAGTCCGATTATTATTGCGTGAAATCGCATAGCAATTACATATTTTGCCTTTGACAATTCTTCAATAATTTTATGATTTGTCAGATGATAGTGAATTTCTGTTTTAATATCAGGGTTAAGTTTTTTTAATTTTCTTTCAAAACTTTTGCAGATTTCCAAATCAATGTCGTCTTGCAGCGAGTATATTTTGATATCGCAATCCGAAAATTTTTCACATACAAAATTTGCCAAATTATTCAAAAAATCTTCGGTTACTGTTTTAAAATCTCTCAGCTGAATTGCAAGAGTGTTATCTTTTTCACTATCGGGGATATCAATTGAGAAAATCGGGTCACACAGTAATTCTGATTTTATTCCCCAACTTTTAAGCAGTTCAAAGCTTTTTTCATCTCTTACACTTATATATTCACATTTTTTTAGTAAAATCCGTGTTAAAAACTGACCGATTTTTGAATTTATCGGACCTATTCCCTGTGCAAAAATTATTACTTTTTTTCTTAAAAATAGAGCAATAAAAATAATGATAAGGTAATAAAAAAGACTTTTTACACTTGTCACATCCTGCAAAAGACTTCCTCCGCCCGAAATAAGGATATCTGAAGATGATATTTTTTTAAGAATATTTTTGAAATCAAAAGTGTAAATACTTTGTATATTGCCGTATAAAGATTTTGTATATTCCGGATTTGATGAAATTACGGTAACATTTTTGTTTTGGAGTTTTTTTATGAGTAAGGATAAAATTGCTTCATCTCCAAAATTTTTAAAACCGTAGTATCCTGAAATAACAATATTGTTCATTAAAAACCTTTCATATTTCTGGCAGATTTTGCTCTTTGAGTTATTTCAGCGTATGAAAAACCTTCGGTCAAATCTCTGCCGACACCTACCGCAACTGCTCCCGCTTCAATGTAAGATTGAACTTCGGAAAGTTTTACGTCGCCCTGAGGAATTACACTCAAAAACGGCATAGGTCTTAGCAAATTTGTAATATATTCGACTCCCCCAAGTGCTGTTGCGGGGAATAATTTTACAAGCGGTATTCTTGCCTGCCATGCTTGGTATGCTTCATTTGCAGTGGATGTTCCCGCAATAAACGGTATTTGTCTGTCTTTTGATATTTTGACAAGGTTTTTTGAGAAAATAGGGGATGAAATAATTTTTGCCCCGCATTCAATTGCAGTCTGAGCCTGTATGGAAGTTATTATCCCGCCTGCACATATTACTGCATCTGATGATAATTCTTCAATAACATTATAAAGTTTTGTATTTTCTACCGTTATTTCAATAACGTCAAGCCCGCCTTCAATCAGAGCTTTTGCTGTTTGTAATACGGTTTTTGCATCAGAATTTCTGATTATCGGAAAAACTTTATTTTCTGAAAGTTTTTCTATTAAATTAATGTTCATAATCTATCCTTTTTCCCCGATTTATTATATCATAAAATAAAGGCAGAGGATGAGTGTAATGAAAAAGTTAAAAAACAAATTATTTTATCTGTATTCGTTTATTTTATATGTATTTTTGATTTTTATATTTTTTCATCTTTCAAATTTTTATATAAAACCTGTGGCGGATGCCTTTATAAGAGCAAGAGTTACGTCAAATATTTACAGTGATACAAATATTATAGAAATAGTTATAGATGATGTTACTGCCCAAAAATATGATGTTGGTGATACTTATGTCTTAACAACTGATTTGTTGGGATATTTTTCAAAATATGCAACCCCAAAAGCCGTAGGTGCTGATATTATATTTACGGATTTCAAAGACGATATGGTTTCTGTTCCTAAATACGGAGCGTTTGTGAAGCAGGTTTCTGTTATGGATAATCTTGTATCCGCAATTTCTCCCGAAGAAGATGTAATAGGTGATGATAAAAGTTTTATAGAAGATTTTAAAAAGAAACATGCTCTTGACGTCAATATAAAAACAAATAAACCGTTAAAAACACAATTTGCAGGAATAGAAAGTTCTTCTGCTATTTTAAGAAATAAAACAAAACATTTCGGAACAGTAAGAGTTGTTTCATCTTCTAACTATATATTTGATTACACAAATATATTTAAGGTAAAAGACGGGTTTTATCCATCTTTACCTTTAAAACTTTACCTGCTTTCTCATAATACAAATAAAGTAAATATTACAGACAAGTATATAGAAGTTCCCGCAACGGGTTTAAAAATTCCGTATAAATATAAAAACGGTCAATTTTTAACTCCGATAAGATATTACAAACTAATGCGTATGGGAAAATATGAACCGTCTTATACTCATTTGGTATTACCTGCTTATAAAATTTTGGATACTTATAAAGCACTTGAATCAGGAATAACTCCTAAAACTCATCCTGAAAAATATCAAATGAAAAGTAATGATTCCCTTATAAATCCCGAAATTTTTAAAGATAAAATAATTGTCATAGGGGGTAATCTTTCGGGGCCGTCAGCCGATGTCTTGCGCACTCCGATAGAAGACAGACATCCGGGATTAGATATTATTGCTACGACTTGGGATAATTTGGAAAACGACACTCAAATTATAACATCTCCGTGGTATGTTTCGTTTATATTATTCTTACTGTTATGTATTCCGACATTTATTTTGATTTTGAAAAAGCAGTTTGTAAAAGGTTTATTATTAGTATTGCTGCTTGATTTTATCTATTTATTCGGAATATTTTTTGTCGGACTTTTCGGATTTGTAACAAATTATTCTGCACCTTTGGTTTTGCAGTTTGTAACAACGGTTTTTGCTTATACTTTCAAATTTCTGAATGAAAACAGAAACAAAGAACAAATAAAAACGGCGATGGGCAAATATCTGTCCAAAGACGTTATGCAAAATGTCGTAAAAAATATAGATAATCTCGGCTTAGGCGGTAAAAGAGCCGTAGTAACGGTTTTGTTCTCTGATATCAGAGGTTTTACAAGTATGAGTGAAAAAATGGCAGCAGATGAAGTTTCAATGATTTTGAACGAATATTTTTCCGAAATGGAGCCTATAATAAGAAAATATAACGGAATTATCAATAAATTTATCGGTGATGCTGTTATGGCGATTTTCGGAGAGCCAATTCAGGATATAAATCACCCGAAAAATGCCGTGAAATGTGCCTATGAAATGCTTAAGAAGGTAGAATACCTCAGAGAAAAATGGATGTTTGAAGGTAAACCGAAGTTTGAAATTGGTATCGGCATCAATACAGGTGAAGTTTTTATAGGTAATATAGGTACGGAAAATCGTATGGAATATACCGTAATCGGTGATACAGTCAATCTTGCAAGCAGAATAGAGGGATATAACAAGGTTTATAAAACGAATTTGCTTGTAAGCAGTACAACTTATAACTATATAGCAGATTGTGCCGATGTAATAAAGATAAAAGAAGTTCAAATACGAGGCAAAGCCAAGAAAATGGATATTTACGAAGTTTTGCGTATTGATACCGATAAAAATTAAAAAAGACGATTATATGTAAGTTACCACTAATATCTAAAGAAGGTTAGTTTAGCAGGTCGCATTTACTCTAGCTATTATAGTAGTCTTAGCAGGTCGGATTTGTAAATTTGACACGTTAAATATAGTGTAATTTCTATATAATTATCTAAAAAATATACTAAAAACCCTCTGGCAAATCGACAGAGGGTTTTCAGTTAAAAATTTAATTTATTAGAAATAAGATTTAGTACCTTTTCCGCCCGGATTCCAATAAGAATTACCCTGACTTCTTTGTTTAGTCTGAATTCTTACTCTCGGCTCCTGTTTTGCAGGAACAGGTTCACCTTTAGCAGCGGCATTTTGCGGAACCATATTTGCATCATATAATGCGGTTTTGTCAAAAGAAGCAGGTGTATAAGTTGCTTCATAAACCCCTCCGCCTATCGGGGATTTTGTTGTAACAGTTGTAGTGGTTGTATCATAAGTTGCAGGTGAACTTGACAATACAGTGGTTTGCAACGGTTCAAGCAACAAAGGTTCTGCCGCTGTTGCAGCCACAGGTACTACAATCATTGATGCAAGTACTAATAATGCTGTCTTTTTCATATCTTGACTCCTGTTATTCATTTTATATTACAATTCATATTTATATTATACCATAAAACTCAACAAAATAAAATTTGTTATATAATTTTAATTAAAACGGATGAGGAAAAATTTTTGCGACAAAGATTACCACAATACCTGAAACGCCCTCTGATAGATACGGACAAGACCCGTGAGGTGCGAAAAATACTAAAAGTAAACTGTTTAAATACTGTTTGTGAAAATGCAAGATGCCCGAATAAAAACGAGTGTTATTCAAAACATACCGCAACATTTTTAATAATGGGAAATAACTGCACAAGAAATTGCAGATATTGTAATATAACCTGCGCAAAACCCGAATTGTTAGATTTTGAAGAACCAAAACATGTAGCGCAGGCAATAAAAGCTTTGGGGCTAAAATTTGCGGTTATAACTTCCGTTACAAGAGATGATTTATCTGATGGCGGAGCGAAACATTTTGCAAATTGTATAGAGGAAATAAGAAAAATTTCTCCCGAAACAAAAATAGAAATTCTTACGCCTGATTTTAAGAATAATAAAAATTCGCTTAATACTATTATAAAATCTCATCCTGATGTTTTTAATCATAATATTGAAACAGTGAAAGAAATATTTAAAACAGCAAGACCTCAGGGAAATTACGAAGATTCACTCAAAGTCCTGAAATATGTAAAAGATAACAGTGACATTAAAACAAAGTCAGGTCTTATGATAGGTTTGGGGGAAACATTTGACCAAATAAAATCAACAATGTCAGATTTAAAATCGGTCGGGTGTGATATTTTGACAATCGGTCAGTATATTCAGCCGTCTAAAGAGCATTTACCTGTTGCAAAATATTATACTCCCGATGAATATGAAATTCTAAAAGAGATGGCAAAATCAGCAGGAATTTCTAATTATCAGATAGGTCCGCTTGTACGAAGCTCTTACAATGCCGCAGAATTAACTAAACCTTAACGTCAATTTCTTCCCCGAGTTTTTGGGTATATCTTGCAATCTCTTTCAGTCTGTCGTTTTTGTCGTATTTTCTTGTTATATTTGTCAGCACTTCGGTTATTTCAGGATTTTTATGTCTTATCATTTCAACGTAATGTAATGCTTTTTGATAATAGCCTATATGCCCCGGAAATCTTTGGTCAAAAACATGACACAAATTTTTTGCATCTTCATAATTGAATATTCCCGACCCCATTTTCAATAGAGGTGAGGTTGGAACTTTTTGACTAAAATAAATATTGTTGTTGTAATTATTGCTAATATTCATAGGGTGTATAAAACGTAAAGAAAAATTTTTTTGCCATAAGGATTATAAAGATTTGTTTCGGTTTTGAAACAAATTGAAATAAGTTGTAATAAAAATATTTTATATATGTGTAAATAAGAGGAGATACGATAATGGTGAAGCAAATCAGATTTGATGGCGGCGGGAATAAACCCGTAAGCAAATCAACAGTAGCAAAACCTGCACAAAAAACCAACGGACAAAAGGCAAGAAGTCAGGGTGCTAATGGTAATGAAGGTACTGCAAGAAAAAGAACCAATAAATCTTCAGGCAGTAAGGCAGATGCTGTAAGACGTGCAAAAACTGAAATGAGCTTGCGCCATCAGGGCAAGATTGGCGGATATGTTCACTTGGATGATGCTTTAGGCGATATGGGTTATGATGCCGCAGGAAAAGCGAGAGTAAAAGGGCTTGCAGGTAACAAAAGCGGCCGAGATTTATATAATGATTATTTTGTAAATCCGCATTTTTCGGACGGAGATGATGATTAGATAAAAAACAGGTGTATGCCTGTAAGACGTATAGATATTTGGAAGTATAGATGATTAGATATTAAATTGCCATTCTTCTATACTTTTGTTTTTCCGTACATCTGCATTTATTTTAATTCAACTTTTGTTCCGTCAGGGGTATCTTTTAAAACTATTCCCGAAGAATCAAGGGAAACTCTTATTTTATCAGCAATGTCCCAATTTTTTTCAAGACGGGCTTTTTTGCGGATTTCAAGAATTTCGCTCATTGTTTTAAAATCCTGTCCCAATGCCTGAGATACAGTTTTAACTGCTTTTGCCAAATCTTCGTTACTAAGACCTGCTTTTTCAAATGTAAAGCCAAGTGCAGTTCCTAATTTATAAAGAATTGTGTAAGCATCTTTTTCATCTTTGTTTGCTCTTGTTGTAAGGTCAAAAAGGACAGCAAGTGCTTTTGAGGTATTTAAATCCTCATCCATAGCTTCACAGAACGCTTTGTATTCAGGGGTTATTGTTATATCAAGAGTTTCATTTATTGGGGTTTGTTTTGCGTTTGTAAGACGTTTTGCTCCTGCCTGAGCCGATAACAATGCTTCGTCAGAAAATTCGACAGGCATGCGGTAATGATTTGTCAGAATAAACAATCTCAGAGTATTTGCATCATAATTTTTCAACATATCATCTATGGTTAAGAAATTCCCGAGAGATTTTGACATTTTTTCTTTGTTTATAGTAACAAAACCGTTATGAAGCCAATAGTTTACAAATTTGCATCCGTTAGCGCATTCGCTTTGAGCAATTTCATTTTCGTGATGCGGGAAGATTAAATCAGCACCGCCTGCGTGAATATCAATGGTTTTGCCAAGATATTTTCTGTTCATTGCAGAGCATTCAATGTGCCATCCGGGACGACCGACACCCCATGGGGAATTGTATCCGAATTTTTCGTCTTTTTTCCACAAAGCAAAATCAAGCGGGTCTTCTTTTTGTTCTCCGACGGCAATTCTTGCTCCGCTTTCAAGCTGATCAATCGGCTGCCCTGACAGACTTCCGTATTTGCCGAATTTTTTTACTCTGAAATAAACATCTCCGTCTGATTCGTAGGCATATCCTTTTTCAATCAAATCTTTTATCATTGAAATCATTTCTCTCAAAGTTTTGGTTGCAAACGGTTCAATGTCAGGGGGTAAATTATTTAATTTCTTCATTGATTTACTGAATTGCTCGTACCAATATTTTGAAATTTCTTCAGGAGTTTTGTTTTCTGTTTCTGCTTTTTTAAGAATTTTGTCATCAACATCTGTTACGTTTCTGCAATATGTAACGTCATATCCTCTGAATTTCAGATATCTGTATAAAATATCCCATGTGATGTAACATCTGGCATGTCCCAAATGTGCATAATCATACACTGTCGGTCCGCATACATACATTTTTACTTTATTTTCTTCGATAGGTACAAATTCTTCTAATTTTCCCGAATATGTGTTAAATAATTGCATAAATCCTCATTTCTTTTTCTTTATATTATCACAAAAAATTTATTTTTTTATTAAAAAAAGTTGTGTTTACAGAGTTTAAACATGTCTTTACATATAAACATGTTTATAATATGCTGATATCGGTTACACTGGCTTGATAGGTTTGCCCTAGTCGGGGATATTATAGACAAAACAGCCCGATGGAGCGGTGTTTCCCGTAGTACAACACATTAAAATAAAGGAGAAAAAAGATGCCAACAGCTTCTATGATTGAACTTTTGGAATCAGGTGTGCATTTCGGACACCAAACACAAAGATGGAACCCTAAAATGAAACCGTATATTTACGGTGCAAGAAACGGTATTTATGTTATTGATTTGAGAAAAACAACCGTTCTTCTTGATGAAGCTTACGAATTAGTAAGAGATTACGCTGCAAAAGGAAGAAATGTTCTTTTTGTAGGTACTAAAAAACAGGCTGCTGAAGTAGTTGAAACCGAAGCAAAAAGATCAGGTGCTTTCTACATCAACAGACGTTGGTTAGGCGGTATGCTTACTAATTTTGAAACTATCAGAGGAAGAGTAAATAAACTAAAAGAATTGGAAGAATTTATTGCTAACGGTTATGCTGAAAAACTTCCTAAAAAAGAAGTTGCGCAAATTAACAGACAGTTATCAAAATTATCTAAAACTTTGGGTGGTATCAAAGATATGAGAGGTTTGCCTGAATTGATTTTTGTTATCGATCAGGAAAAAGAAGATATCGCTATTAAAGAAGCAAATAAATTAGGTATTCCTGTTATTTGTTTGGCTGATACAAATGCAAATCCTGACGGAATTGATAAAATAATTCCGGGGAATGATGATGCTATCCGTTCTATTCAGTTGATTACTTCAAAACTTGCTGATGCTGTTTTGGAAGGTAAACAACTCAGAGAAAACAAAGCTAACGAAACTAAAAAAATCCAAAAGATTACTGCGGAGGATGCAGGAGTTAGCGCAGAAGAAACAAAAGCTGAAGAAGCTAAAGTAGAAGAATAATTAAGTAGGCAATAAGGCAATAAGATAATAGGCTAATAAGTCCTTTAAATATTTATTTTTATTTATTCTGAAACGGGCTTATTGCCTTAATGCCTTATTAACCTGTTGCCCTAAAAAGAAGGAGAATAAAATGACAGTTACAGCTCAAATGGTAAAAGAACTTCGTGATAAAACAGGCGCAGGCATGATGGATGCCAAAAAAGCCCTTGTTGAAGCTGATGGTGATATGGAAAAAGCATCTGAAATTCTTCGCCAAAAAGGTATTGCATCTGCCGATAAAAAAATGGGCAGAATTGCGGCTGAAGGCAGAGTTGATTCATTTGTAGATGCAAATGGCGGTGCTATGATTGAAGTTAATTGCGAAACAGACTTTGTTGCAAAGAATGATGAATTCAAAGCTTTAACAGCAGGACTTGCTAAAAATGTTCAATCTCAAAAACCTGCTGATGTTGATGCTTTGTTAGCATTGACTTGTGCTGATTGCGGTAAAGTTATTGCAGATGCATTGAAAGAAAAAATTGCTTCTATCGGTGAAAAAATTACCGTAAGAAGATTTGTAAGATATGAAGGTAATGTTTCAACTTATATTCACAACGGCAAAATCGGTGTTTTGTTAAATACAGATGTTAAAAACGACGAATTGGCAAATGATTTGTGTTTGCATATTGCATCTTGCGCACCTCAGTTTGTTTCAAGAGATGAAATCCCTCAATCGGTTATTGATGAAGAAACAAGAATTGAAATGGGTAAAGAAGATTTGCTCAAAAAACCTGAAGCAATCAGAGGCAAGATTGTTGAAGGCAGAATTAACAAATTGATGGCAGAAAGATGTCTTTTGGATCAGGCATTTGTTAAAGACCCTAACCAAACGGTTGCTCAGCTTATTGAAGGTAAGATGAAAGTTATTGCATTCACAAGATATGAGCTTGGTGAAGGTCTTGAAAAAAGACAAGACAACTTTGCTGAAGAAGTTATGAGCCAATTAGGTTAATAATTAAATTCTATAATTAAAAATTGCGGTTGGTTATAAAACAGCCGCAATTTTTTGTGCAATTTATCTGTTTAAACGGTTATTGATTTTAAAAATCATTTAATTTTATGCAGAGATGATAAGAAATTATTTTGTATAATATCTCCGTCTACTTTTGTCAAAAATATTTGAGTATCTTTGTCATCAACTTCTATTTTTGGAAGTTCTTTTATTTCTGCTTCGTAGTAGTTGCTGTTATTTCTGCTGCTAAACGGTATTCTGTTTGCCAGAGTGTTGAGTGACAGGCTTCTTAAAAAGCCGTAAGCTCCTTTGCTTCTGTTTGAAAATCTTGTATAAACACGCAGTATGGCATCCTGATTATCAAGGTTGTATCTTCCGATAATGTATGTACTTAATTGCGGGGATACAGATTTTATAACAAGTCGTCTTACAACGTTGCGTTCAAGAGTTAAATCTCCGTTAATTCTGTCAAATTTCCCTTCGGGAATATCTACCAAATCGGATACAACTGACGGCGTAATCATAACAATAGGATTTCTGAAAAGAGCTGCAACTTTCATTGTATATTCAATAAGTCCGATTTTTGCGATTTCACCGTTGTTAATGACGAATTTTATATTTCCGTTTAGTTTGAGAGTTTTATCGGTATTTAAGTTTATTATACCGCTCGCTTTTCCTTTAATTTCTTTTGGGAGATTGACAAGTTCTGTTGCAAGAGTGTCGGAATTTACCTTTATAACCGCAAGGGTAAGATTATACAAATGTTTTTTCAGGTCACAATTTACTTTTGCTTCTGCCTGACCTTCCGCTATATCAAATCTGTTTGAATCTAATTTCAAAATACTGTTTTTATCAAGAGTTAAATTTCCGATAACATTGGCAAAATCTATTTTTTTATAATTCCCTTTTTTAACTTTCATTGTGCATTTTTCAACAATGAGGTTTGCAAGGTCAAAAGTCGGAGTATCGCTATCTTCATCAACTTCCTGCTCCAATGATTTCGATATGGCATTTGAAACATTTTCAGATGCATTGTCGCTCGGATTTTGATTGTTAAATGCCTGAAGATAGCGTTCCACATCCATATTATCAACTTCTAAATCTGCATCTCTTACAATAATCGGAAATATGAGTTCATTTTTAATTTTTGCATTGATATTATATTTTGATCTTCTGTAACCGCCTTGAGCGATAATATTCATGTTTTCTTTATCTGTTTTAAATACACCTTTTTTTATAAACAGTCTTTGGCTTGGGACAGCGACTTCATTTACCTGAAAATCGCCTTCCAAAACGGGGGTTTTACCTGTATTTACATAACGCATAAACCCTGTAAAAGTACCATTTTTGAATAGATTTTGTTTTACAAGCATATTGACAAAGCCACTGGGCATAGGGCGGGTAAGAGTCAGCCCTAAATCTTTTATAACTTGTTTCCCGCCCGATAAATCAATATTTCCGTTCATGCTCAAAATAGGAGTATGTCCCCTTCTTTTATCTTTAGGGTCTTGTCTTGCAATATGATAATCAAGTGATTTTATTGCAAGCAGGTTATCCGCAAGGTGCATTTTTGCAACCAAAACTCTTATGGCTTCATTATTTATGAAAGCTTCTTCTCCGTCAAAAAGAAAACCGTTTCCTTTTTCAAATTTGTATAACCATGTGATATCAAATTTGTTATATTTTGATTTTAAAATAATTCTTGTATCTGCTTTCCCTCTTATTTGCAGAGGATACCCAACCATTTTTGAAAGATATTTCTGCCCAAAATCGTTTGTTATTACTGCGTTGCCTATTAAATTTGTATCTACGGATTTTATATAATCTTTTATACTTCCCTCAAAGTCCATTTTGTTGTATGTTTTGCCGTCATAAAATCCTTTAAAATCTTTCAGATTTATTTTGTTATTGTCAAAATCGACTTTCCCGCTGTTTAATATTACAGGTAAATTATTAAAAGGTATCAGGTCAAATGAAAGTTTGTTCAACTTCATATTTCCGTTGATGCCTTTATTATTTACATTGACATCAAAATCAAAATCTCCGCCTATATTTTTAAAGTAAACCAGATTGTCGCTGAGGTTATTTTTGACTATTTGTGAATCAAGAATATCTATGGCATCTTTTACTTTGAAATTTTTTGATTTGAAGTTAAGGTCATAATTTTTGATATCAATTGCTCCGTTTAGCAAAACTTTTGCCTTATCAACCGTAAGGTTTGAGTCTTTTATAACAAGCCGTTCTTTGTTTTCTATAATGGTATTTTCCCCTGATTCTTTTGCAAGGATATCGAGCTTGCTTTTATCCCGCATAAGTGTTGCTTTCAGGTCATAACTGAGGTATTTTTTATTAGGATTTTCGCTGATTTTAACATTTTTTGCATTCAATTTGACGGAATTTTCTTTATCTATTTGATAAAAAGCATCTAAATTTTTTATATCGGCTTTTGATTTGAAAATATCAACGTTGAAACCGTTTTGAGTCGGTTGAGTTTGTTTAAATGGAGGTAAATCCATAATACCTGAAATGTTGGCATATATGTTATCTGTTTTAATATTTTCTATTATAAGTTGTTTTTTAAATATTTTGGCTAGTGAAATTCTGCTGTCAAAATCTTTTACATCAAGCAGATTTTTATTTTCTTTCTTCAGTGAAATTTCGTCAAATTTAAGATTTACATAAGGTGACCATTCGGTTTTTAGTGACGGTTTTTTTATCGTTAGTTGCGCTCCCATTATTTTTGAGCCTGTTTTTTCGATAAAGTTTAAAACTTTTTTGTTGCCTATTGCGCAAGGAAGAACTTTTATATACAAAAAAGCCCCCAGAGCAAATGTAATCACACAAAAACATATTAAACCCGTCAGTATTTTCAAATATTTCATAAAACAATTATATCACAATTTTACTTTAATAAATTGATTGCCTGTTTAATATCTTTTGCTCCGTAGATATAACTGCCGGCAACAAGTGAATTTGCTCCGAAATCTTTACATATTTTCCCTGTTTTGTCGTTTATTCCGCCGTCTACCTGAATAATCATATCCGAAGTGGAATTTTCTTTTATATATTTAATTTTTTCTGCACATTCGGGTATGAATGCCTGTCCGCCAAATCCCGGTTCAACAGTCATAACAAGCACCATATCAACCATATTTAAAAAAGGTAAAAGAACTTGAGGTTTGGTTTTCGGTTTTATGGAAATACCTGCTTTTATTCCAAAAGATTTAATATTTTGCACAATTCCCGAAATATCGGTTTCATTTACCGCTTCATAGTGAAAAGTCAAAATATCTGCACCCGATTTTGCAAAGGGTTCTATATATTTGTCAGGATTTTCTATCATCAGATGAACGTCAAGCGGCAGGTCTGTAATTTTTTTGAGTGATTTTACAACAGGAACGCCGATAGTAATATTAGGTACAAAATGTCCGTCCATGACATCCACATGAACCCAATCAGCGCCGTTTGTTTCAATCAGTTTTATATCTCTTTCAAGATTAGCAAAATCTGCCGATAAAATAGACGGTGAAACAATTGTATTCATTTAAGAACCCCTTTTTCTTTAAACAAATTATAATACAAAAAGCCTCTTTTGAAAATATTTCAAAAGAGGTTAATATCGATTTATATAGTTTATACGCTTGTTGTTAAAGACGGAGCAATAGAAATAAATGCTCTTACTAAATCGCTGTCCCACTGAATACCTGCACCTTCCTGCAAAATTGCGCAGGCTTTTTCGATAGGCATGCCTTTTCTGTACGGTCTGTCACTGACAAGAGCATGATACGCATCCGCAACGGAAACAATTCGGGCTTCAAGCGGAATATCTTCACCTGATAATTTGTCAGGATATCCTTTGCCGTCAAGTCTTTCGTGGTGATGTTTTACTATCGGTATAAATTCTCTTAAGGCATCATTTGGCGCAAGAACTTTTTCTGCCCCGATAGTTGGGTGTTGTTTCATTATTTCCCACTCATCATCATCAAGTTTTCCCGGTTTTTTGAGAACATTCTCTGGGATGCCGATTTTACCGATATCGTGGAGCATAGCACCTATTTTAATTCGCTCAACGTCAGGTTCGGGCAGATTTATAGCCCTTGCAAGTGCTTCGGAGTATCTTGATACAGAGGTAGAATGACCTTTTGTATAAGGGTCTTTTGCATCAATTGCACCGGCAAGTGATGTAACCATTTCCATAAGATTGTTGTGGTTGAGAATTTCAACATTGTTTATCTTTTTAACAAGTTCATCTTCAAAATTTATACCGTTTTCAAAATGACGTTTTGCAAGGATTTCTGCAAATGAATTAACTGCAACATCGTCCCAGAAATTGAAATCCTCCGTACTTATAATCGCAGACATTCCTTCTTTGTAGCCTTTTGCCTGAGAAATATACATTCCTTGTTCTGCAAGCAGTAAGAGTTTTTCTTGCTCTTGAGCAGAGTCAGGATAAGTTGCAATTCCGACAGAAACTTTTACAGGGCCTACATCATCCACAAAACAGCATGAAAGGCAGTATGTGATATATTCAGCCATGTATTTTGCATTTTTTGTGTCTGTTTCAGGCATGATAACTGCAATCTCATCCCCGCCGTAACGTCCTGCCGAATCGGTATTTTTTATATTCTGTTTAACTTTATCCGCAATAATCTTTATGACTTCATCGCCCTTGGCATGTCCAAGTTCTCTGTTAATTTTGGTTATATTATTAACATCAAACATTATTACCGATAAAGGTGTTGAGTTGTCGTTTGCTTTGGTAATTTCTTTTGCAAGTACTTCCTGAAATCCTCTGTGAGTATACAAAGATGTCAAAGTGTCCGTATTTGCAAACTTGTTCGTCTGTTCAAGCAATTGCAGATTGTGAATATACATTCCCATGTAATTAGACAAAAGAGTTGCAACATTAATGTTCAATCTTGAAACATTTTTACCTGCAAGCAAAACTCCTATACATTTATCTGCCGACATCATAGGCAGTACAACAGAACCCGTTTTGGAAAGATACGGAATATTGATATAGTCAATATTATCTTTTTCAAGTATAGATTTTGTTTTGAAGCATTTTACGATTGGGTTAGATTCGTCCGATAAAAATACTTTTGAGCTGTAAGAATTTCCTGCCTTGGAATATAATCTGACATTCAGACATTTTGATTTTTCATGAAACAGACCAAATCCGATAAAATTCCATCCCATTTTTTTGACAAAAATATCATTGAGTTTTGAAAATAATTTTATAAGACTCGTACTGTACTGAAAAGCATCGGAAATATTTTTCATCAGTTCAGGGTAGTTAATGTTTGATGAAATACTTTCACTCTCTTCTAAAACAGGCTCAACGGAACGGATTTGAGTTCTTTTTGTACTGAAATTGTTAATTGTTTCAATGATATTACTAAAACTTTTTGTTCCTGCAAAAGGATTGTTTTTTTCTAACGGTTTGGCTGAATTTTCTTGTTGTTTATAAGGATTATTCGGGTTAGCTGATTTTGGCAAAGTCCTATCTATTCTATTGATTATTTTTTTCTCAATAGGATTAGAGCTTAAAGACTTTTTAGATGATTTAGTCTTTCTATTTATGACTTTTTTATTAGTATCTTCCAAAACTTAACTACCTGTTGTTGCTCATTTAAGTGTCGTGATAAATAATTTTTGTTATTAAACCAAACAATTATTTACATAACTTAAATAAATTCTACTCCATTCCTGCCGTAAAATGAATACACCAAACAGACGGGATGTTTACCTCGTTTGTTATTTTTATACCCACCGCTTGACATTTATTACTACATACATAGTATAAACCATGTTTGTGTGTTTTTCTACCCTGATATTAATATTTTTTTACATAAAACGTATAAGATTACAATTTTTTTGCCCATTTTTCAATAATTTCTTTAATGGAAATTATTAAATCGACGGTGGATAAGACGGTTTTCCCGTTCTTATTCAAAAGCATAAATAAAATTCCCGTAATAATGTTTTTCAGGATAATAAATTTGTATTCCTGTTTTTTAGACTGAATTTTTTGGTGTATTTTGTTTAAATTAAGCAGAATTTTATATAGGGCAATTCTTGTTGTTGTGAAACTGTTTACAATTTTAGGGGTAAGTGCGCAAACGGCTGTGTTAATTTCGCATACTTTTTTGTCGCATTTTTTAATAAATGCGATAATATGAGCTGCGATAATCAATTCAGCAATAAATACTATTCCAAAAAACAGAGCCGGCATTATTTTTTCCTTTTTGTATTATAATTATAATACAAAATTTGTTATGATTTTGAAATACGACTAAAGGAGTATTTTGAAAGTATGTTGAGATTTTATGCGGCTTTAGTATTATCAAAACTTGCATATACGGCTATAAAACTTATAAAACGTTCAGGTGGCACTTCATTTGCAGGAATGCTTGCTTTAAAAATTTGTCCGAATTTTCTGTCATATTGCAGAAAATATGTTGCCCCAAATGAAATAACCGTTACGGGAACAAACGGTAAAACAACAACTTCGGGGATTTTGGCGCAAATACTTGAGGGTAATAAAAACAGGGTTATTCATAATGTCAAAGGAGCAAATATGCTCACAGGAATTGCTAATGTTTTTGCTCTCAAATTGCCGTGTAAAAAATTTGATTATGCCGTATTGGAATCGGATGAAGCATATCTGACAAAACTTTATGATTATATGAGTGCGGATTTTTTGCTGGTTACAAATCTTTTCCGTGATCAGCTTGACAGATACGGAGAACTTGCAACAACGGCAGGTTTTATTCAAAATGCGATAGATAAAGCTTCTCCGATTTTGTTTTTGAATGCGGATGACCCTCTTGTTGCAAATTTGGGCAGAAATCATAAAAGTTTTTATTACGGATTTGAGGAGGTGGAAATTCTTTCCGAATCGCATAAGACAAAATCTGTTGCCCCGAGCGAGGTTTTTAACTGTGTTTGTAATGAAGAATTAAAATATTCAAAACAATTTTTTGCTCAACAGGGTCATTATTATTGTGAAAAGTGTTCATTCAAAAGACCTGAACCGTCGTTTAAAGGTTATGTAAAAATTTATGATAATTATTCGGATTTAAAAATTGTTTTTGAAAATAATACTTATGAATTTAGGCTTAATCTTGTAGGATTGTATAATGCTTACAATGCTTTGGGTGCTATATCATGCGCATTATATTTTGGTATTTCTTATGAAGTTATAAAAAATGCGGTCGAGAATTATCATTCCATTTTTGGCAGAACCGAAAGAAGGATTATACATAACTGTGAAACATTGATACAACTGATAAAAAATCCGACAGGTGCAAGCGAGGTATTAAAGACTGTTGATTTGAACTCACAGATACTTGTTGCCATAAATGACAATTATGCCGATGGTAGAGATGTTTCGTGGTTATGGGATGCGGATTTTGAACAACTTGCAAAATCCAAGCTGCCTATAATTGTTTCGGGCGTAAGGGCTGATGATATGGCTGTTCGTTTGAAATACGCAGGAATTGATACAAATAATATTATTATTGAAAGTGATTTAAAAAAAGCTGTTGAGCTGGCATCAAAAAGTAACACAAATATTACAATTTTGCCTACATACACAGCTTTGCTAAAATTAAATAAACTGAAATTTAAAAAAAGATAAGGAGAAATTATGCTGCTAGGTGTAAATATTGATCATGTTGCAACTATAAGAAATGCCAGAGGAGGCGAAGAACCGAACACTGTTTTGGCAGCACAGGTTTGCGAAAAGTGCGGAGCAAGTTCTATTACAACTCATTTGCGTGAGGACAGACGTCATATAAAAGATACTGATGTATATAATATAAAAAGGTCAATTCAGGGAAATTTGAACCTTGAAATGGCAGCAACCGAAGAAATGCAAAAAATTGCGCTGAAGAATTTGCCTCATTCGGTTTGTCTTGTACCTGAAAAAAGGCAGGAAATAACAACAGAAGGCGGACTTGATGTGGCAGGGAAAACGGGAAAACTTGCCGATTTTATTTTACCATTGAAAGAAGCGGGAATAGAAGTCAGTTTGTTTATCGACCCGACGGAAAAGCAGGTAAAAGCTGCGGCGCAGGTTGGTGCAGAGGTTGTAGAACTTCATACGGGGAGTTATTCTCTTGCCTTTATGACTCATAATGAAGAAAATGAGTTTAAAAAATTAAAAGAAGCTGCGGCTATTGCTCAAGACTATGGACTAAAAGTTAATGCAGGTCACGGTTTGAACTATAAAAATGTTCACAGAATGCATGAAATTCCGGGGTTGTACGAATTGAATATCGGTCACAGTATAATATCCCGTGCAATATTTGTGGGCTTGGAGCAGGCTGTACTTGAAATGTTGGTATTGGTAAAATAAATCAAAGCGAGTATAAAAATGGCAAAAACAAAAGAAGAAATAATTGAAGAAATGCAGGCGGTTGCCCACCAGATGGTGATTGATGATTTGGAGGAAAATCCTGATTTGGAATATGAGTATTTTGATTGCGCCTGCTGCGGGAAAAGTAAATCTTATGCCGGTTCAATAAAATATGGGGAGTACAGACTTTGTAACGACTGTGTTTTACTTGCAGAAACAGGATTTGCACTTAAAAAATTTGATAATATTCAGGCATTAATAGATGCCATGGAAGATAACCGTCTTGAAGAAATATGCTCTTTTATAAAAGAAGAAGAAAAAAGAGCTGATAATTAATAAAAGACATGCTTTTTAAAAGAAAATTCTGTATTTACCGAAACAATTTAAAGATACTTCGCTTTAAGGTTTAGTATGACTATTTTCAATGAGTTTGTGCGCTAATTGATATATAATTACAGCAACTTTTATACGCCTGTATTAACAAACAAATTAATGATATCATTCATTGAAACAGCCTGTCTTTGGTATTGTTGAGCTTTGACTTCCAAAGTTGCAATTTGTTTTCTGAAATCTATAATATTTTTCTGGCATTCTCTGGCTCTTGAAGAAAGTGAATCCTGAACCTGCTGTGCTTCCTGAATAACTGATTTCATTGATATCCCAAGTGCTTCCATTGTTTGACGGATAATGACCGCACCTGTTTGTTTTGTTACCCCGACAGGAAGTTTTGAAATCAAATGATTCAGAATTGCAACATTGTTAGGATATTCAAAATCACTTTGAGCGGATGCAAAATTCATATCTGCTCCGAGGTTTTTATTCAAACTGTTTTGAAAAGCAGTTTCTAAATCAGTCGGAGTTGTTTCGGGAAAAACGGGCTGACTGAAATTCAGACTGCTAAAATCAGGTTCTGTTTGTACTTCTTGTTCCTGATAAGAAACATTTTCCTTCGCAGCAGGAATTTCAAATTCCGTAGTATTTTCTTCCGGTTCTTCTATACTCAATGTTTCTTCTGTTATCCCCTGTTGCATTTTAAGCGCTTCTACAATTTTTTTCCCTACATTATCACTTAATTTATCAGCCATTTTAACCTCATCCATATCCTTACATAACATAATTATATTAAAGAAACATATTTTTTGCAAGGATAATATGTTCATGTTAAAATTCATCTGAGCAGTGAGGGATATATGGAAACGATTGAAATAAAGAATTTTACGGATTTACAGCATGGTGCAAATGTTCATCAGTATGCAGCAATTTCAAAAATAGACAACGGTGTTGATTATGAAATATTAAGCCGTGAAAAGGAATTGTCTTATTCTGATTATATAAATTTATCAGAAAATATTCAGCTATTGTCGGAGTTTTTTGATGTAGCCTGCGCCGTTGCGGTTAAAGAGGGTGTAATATGTTCTGCAGCACTTGGTTCAGACAGTGAAAATGCTCTTTATAAAATTCTTGAAACTGACAGTATGGCAGTATTTGAAAGTACAATCGGGTTTTCAAAAGAAGTTACGCTTGATGTTGCAAAACAGTTAAAATCTATCAGAGTAAAAAATATTTTGTCAGTCGGATTTTCAAAAGAAGCTTTTTCATATTTGCTTGATACGGGCATAAATATGATACTTATAAAGACTCCTTTATATGAAGTTCAGGGTTTTTATAATAATGATATTAAAGTTACTCCTTTCGGGATTCTTGTTCAGCAGCAGGACACTTCAAAATTATCAAAAGAAAATTTCAAAGTTGTAAGTGTAACAAAACCGACTCAGGAACAGGTTGAAGATGCAGTTTTTGCGTGGAAAGTATCAAAGCATTTGAAATCTTGTTGCGTTGTAGTTGCAAAAGATTTATCCGTAAAGGCTCTTGTTCAGGGCAAGCCTGATGCAATAACAGCTTGTGAAAGGGCTATGGATTTGTCTTGTGAAAATTCAAAAGATTCGGTAATTGCTCTTGACGAAGCTATTTCGAATACAGAGGTTTTAAATGCCGCAATTCAGGGACGTGTCGGACTTATTATAGAAGCGGGAGACAGTCCTAATTCTCAAAATATACTGAAATATGCGGATAAATATTCAATCTCCGTAATATTTACAAAAATCAGAAATAAAAGATATTAATAATAAGGAATTAAGTTATGACAAATATAAAACCATGGGATGAATATTTTTTGGATTTGGCAAAAACCTGTGCAAGCCGTTCAAACTGCATAAGGGCGCAGGTAGGAGCGGTAATTGTCGGAACGGATAAAAAGATTAAAGCAACAGGTTATAACGGTACTCCGTCAAAAGTAGAATCTTGTGCCGAACGAGGTTCATGTTACAGAATTGACCATAATATTCAATCAGGTACTCAATATGAAACCTGTCGTTCAATTCATGCCGAGCAAAACGCTATTATTCAGGCAGGGCAGGACAGATGTAAGGATGCCACAATTTATATTTGGGGGCATAATATGATTTGTATTCTTTGTAAAAGATTTATTGTTCAGTCCGGCATTACTCACTGCGTCTTGCAAAAAGATGAAAATTCTCCGATTGTAAGGGTTTCTGTTGAAGATTTAAGACGTGAGCTTGAGGCTGCTAAATAAATTTTGGTATCAATATACAATGTTACAGTAAATAAAACCTGAAACTGTCATGCTGAACTCGTTTCAGCATCTTTTATTTATGAGTCCTTAATTAGATTCCGAAACAAGTTCGGAATGACAATATGACTTAATTTTCGCTATAATTACTGTAAGATAGTATATAATTACCTAAATTTTTTGTCAGAATTGCTTAAAATAATTAAATATGTTATAATGGTAACAGTTCTATACAGGTGTTAATTTTGTTCCTACATTTAATTAAATAGGGAGAGTTAATTCCGATTGAGGTTGAAGTATACCCGCCGATATAATTATCGCCAGCGGGAAACGGATTACTCAGGGTTCTCACCCACCTGCGAGCCTAGCAGGTAACAAAATCCATCTGTATAGGACTTTTTTATTAAACTTCCCCAAGAATATCTGTTTTGTAGTGCATCCCGATTTCTTCCTGAGCAAGAACGACAATATTGTTAATATACATTGATAATAAAGTAAAAAATATTTGCCTGTATTCAAGCGGAACAATAAGTTTTGGCTCTGTTATACCTGCTTTTTTTGCTTTTTTTAATATTTTGTTTGCGAGTTTTTCTGCAAAATCGGCATCAATTTTTATAATTGATTCATCCGAATCGTCACAACCCATAACCATATCTGTATAAGTCTTTTCCGAAAGGTCAAATGCGCTGATTGTTTCTCCGTCATCATTTACATACTGTTTACAAATTTGTCTTGATAGAGCCAGACGAATTTTATTTATAATATCTATTTTTGAATTATCGTCAGCAAAATCGTTTATTTTTTCAAATATATAAGTAATATTTTTTATTGAAACGTGTTCTTTTATTAAACTTGTCATAATATATTTAACATCTGCATAATTTAATATATCAGGTACTATATTATCAACCAAAAACGGATTTTCTTTTTCTACAACATCCAAATACTTGTCAATATCTTCGTAATCAAGCAAGTCATCAACATATTTTGTTGCAACAAATTCAAGAGCGTGTGCAATATATTCGGATGATGTCAAACCCTGCTGCCAGAAATCTTTGCATTTGCTCTTTTCAACCCATATAGTTTTCCGTCCTGAAATTTCATCTTCTTCATTGACGGAATTTTTTATTTTATGTTCAGTATGAAGTTCGTCAGCATAGAACATTTTGTGCTGAGGATAAACGGTTGCTCTGAAAGCTTCCATCCCTCTTATTCTTATACTAAATTCGCATGGATTAAGATTTTCATCATCTTTAAAAACAACTTTAGGAATTACATAACCGTATTTTTCAGTCATATTTAATCTGGATTTTACGGTTTCTGCTACAAGTTGTTCTTCTCCAAAATTTTCTCTTTCTGAATCAATAAAACTCAAAAGTTCTTCGCTCAAATAAATTGCAAGTTTTTCTTCATGCAGTTTTGAATACATCAAATCAGGAGAAGTAGCTTTATTTAATTCCCCTTTTAAATCGTCAAGTTCTTTCAAGCCCGATGAAATTTTGTCGTTAAGTTTTTTGCGGGAAACAGGAGCTTCCGCATCTAACTGAGCTTTAACCTGATTGATTTCTTCTCTTTTTTGTTTAATTTTTCTCTGAATATCAAGACATTTGTCGTACTCGGTCATTTTTGGAGAAAGCATTTTTTCCATTTGGCTTTTAAAATCGGAAATACTTATAATATCGCTTGAATTAACCGCAGCTTTTGCTTCTCTCATAAAGATACAATTTAATTGAGTCGAATCTTCATCATCCGAACCGACTTCAGTCATGCTGTATAATTCCCAACCGTTCATAGACATCTCGTTAAGCAGATTTTGCAATTCCTGAGCATTTTCTGCCGCACAAGTTTTAATAACGTATTCCATTCTGTTTTTTCCGAGCATAATTTTATCCTTGATTTTTTAGTAATTTTATCGCTTCAATAGCGGTTTTTATTGCTTTTTCAGTATCGTGTATTACGGGATTTTCAAGCCCTGCTTTTTCTCTTTCCTGATTTGCAACCGCCAAAAATACGGAACCTATCCTTACTTTCAGGTAACTTGCAACAACAAACAGTGCTGCGGATTCCATTTCGGAAGCAAGACAGCCGAGTTTTTTCCAAGCTTCCCATTTGTTCAGGAGTTTGTAATTTACGGGCATATTTTCAGGGTTATGCTGACCGTAAAAAGAATCTTTGCACTGAACTATTCCTGTATGATAATTGTAGCCTGAATTTTTTGCAGCCTGAACAAGTGCATTTACAATATCCAGATTTGCAACCGCAGGAAATTCAATTGGTGCATATTCTTTACTTGTTCCTTCCGCACGGATTGCCCCTGTTGCAATTACAATATTGCCGCCTTTTACATTTATATCCATTCCGCCGCAAGTACCCACACGGATGAATGTATCGGCTCCTACTTTTACAAGTTCTTCCAATGCAATAGCCGCAGACGGACCGCCTATACCTGTTGAAGTTACGCTGACTTTTTCTCCGTCAAGATAACCTGTATAAGTTACATATTCTCGTTTATCAGCTACCAAAACAGGGTCGTCAAAAAATTGTGCAATTTTTTGACACCTTTTCGGGTCTCCCGGAAGTATAACGTATTTACCTACATCCCCTTGTTTTAGACCGATATGATATTGTCTGTCATCCTGCGAATATTTCATGGAGCTTTTTATTGTCCTCTGAGTTTTGAAATAACCTGTTCTGTTACATCAACACCACCGACAAATACAACCTGATCCGATAATATCGCATCAAGTCTTTGCGCAACCATTACAGATTTAGCTGCTGCCTGAATTTGATTTAAAATCTGAGTTTCTTTATCTCTTTGAAGTTTTACAAGAGCTTCTTGTTTTTGTTTCAGAGTGTTTGCAGCCTGTGTCTCAAAGTTTTGTTTTTGCAGCGGACTTGAAAGGTTTTTGTATTGTTTTTCCTGTTCAAGCATATATTGCTGTAATTCTAAGCCTTTAGCATCAATTTCTTTAACTGCATTCTGTGCGGCAGGATAATTTTCAAGTATTCTTTGGTAATCAATATATCCTACTTCAGCATTCGCTGCGTTTGCAAAAGAAAAAGTAATTCCTGCAGCCATCAATAATGCCAATAATTTTAAATTTTTCATACGTCCTCCTGTATATTTTTTGAAATTATATTAGTACAACAAGTCCCCTACACCGAAAGTAAAGTACCCGTGATCAGCACCGTTTCTTCCCGAATGTGTCAGAGGTAAACCGTAGTCGATGGAGATAGGTCCCATACCCGGAATAAATACCTTCAAACCTACACCGACTGAAATAGCTTCCATCGGTCTGTCGTATAGTTTGTTAGATACTGTTCCGTCAAATACTTTACCTGCATCAGCCCAAAGGGTAAATCTCAGGTTATTAAGAAATGCAATTCTTGTTCTGTCCATAAACGGTATAGGAGTTGCAAATTCGGCAGAACCCATTACAAAAGCGTTACCCGTACCGACTCCGCTCATCTTGAAACCTCTGATTGTATAAGGACCACCTAAACGATATGCCATAACTTCCGGAATATCGCCGTGTATTGCGCCGCCACCTTTAACAGTCAAAGCTAAAGAAGATTTTTTTGCCAAAGGTATGTATTGTTTAATCATACCCGTAATTCTTCCGTTGGTTTTGTCAAACCCGTCAAGTCCAAGGCTTTCATCAAATCTTAAACTTGCCATTGTTCCGTGTCTTGTAACTGTTGCGGAATCTCTTGTATCATATAACAAAGCAGGGCTCAAAGATAAGAATAAACCACCCTGTAATTGTTTTGCACGTTCTGACAGAGGAACATTGTATGCTCTGTATAATCCTGAGATTTTATTAAAATCTCCCTCTTTAACATTGATATCTTCAACCCCTAAACTGAATGTTGCTGTTGCATGTCTGTTTTTCTTGAGTTTGTGGGCAACGGTCATTTCTCCGCCGTATCTTCTTTCAATAGCCATTGGAATTTGATAAGAACCGAAATCTCTGAAGAATAATCTTGTATTCAAAGAGGTATCTGCATTAAAGAAATACGGTTTAAAATAACTCAATTCAGCCTGAAGGTTCATGTGGTCTTTAACGGAGGAATCGTTCATGATTACACCCGTACCTGCCAAACCTGTTAATGAAATTCTTTCGGCACGTCCTCGGAAGTTGTTTTCTGTTATCCCCATTGAACCGAAAAGACCCGTGACAGTATCTAAACCGCCACCGACAGAGATACTTGCGGTACGTTGTTCTTTAATTTTTATTGTAATGTCATAAGCATCAGGAATATCCTGACTCGGTTCGATTTCTCTTGTGACGTCTTTGAATGCCTGAGTGGCATATAATCTTACCAAATCTTCTTTTATAAGATTTTCGTTGTAAACCATTCCCGGCTCTGTGAGAATATTTCTTGCGATAACGTAATCTTTTGTTTTTTCGTTACCCTGAATCATTATTTTATCAATGATTCCTTCTTTAATTCCGATATTGATTGTTCCGTCAGGGTCGTCGGTTACGGAATCTACTCTGGAGAGAATATAGCCTTTTTGGATGTATAATTCCTGTATTTTTGCTATTGCCTGATTTATTTTTGCAATATTTTGCGGTTTACCTTTCATTCCGTCAAGAGTATTCAAAATATCTTCTGTCGGAATAACGGTGTTTCCGTCTACCGTAAAATCTTTTACGGGTATGTTTTCTTCTACAATAACTTTAATAGATATTGTTCCGTCATCATTGTTTGTCGGAACGGCTTTCATTTTTTCGGAGAAGTAACCTGTTTCATAAATAGTTCGTAAATCCTGCTGTAAATCATCACGGGTATAAGGTTCCCCTACTTTCATTTTCATCTGGCTCAGGAGTTCATCTTTAGGCAGAGAATTTAACCCGTAAAATTCAATATCTCTGATAGTTTTGCTTTCTTCGCTATATGTTGCTTGTTTTGGAGAATCTGAAGTTTGGGTAATCGGAGGCACATTGATTTGTTCGGGAGCGGTTTGGGTATTGTATTTATCAAAAACCGTACCTGAAGGACCTGTTTGTTGTATGGCATCTTCTGTTAAACCCATTTCACCCCATACATCTTCAACGGAAAATGCAGGTATCTGCGTTATAGATGCTGCAAGCAGTGTTAATAGTATCTTTTTCAGTGAATTCGAATTCAAAAATATATTCCTTAAAAACTATCAGTTCTCTCCAACTAAATATTAGCATAAATTTATAAAAAAAGTAAAAAATGTTACATCTATTTACCAATTGAAATTTTATAGATTTTATTCTTGTTAAAATCGTATAATTCAGAGAGAATTACCGAGATATCTTTTGCACTAAAACCCTTGTCTTTCAACAGATTTACCTTGTTTTCAATTTCGTAGTCTTCACTTATTTCATCATTTCTGTATATCATCACAACAAATTCACCTTTTGGCGGATTTGTTTCAAAATGTTTAATGATTGTTTCGGGATTGTCAATAATTATTTCTTCAAACATTTTTGTAAGCTCACGTCCGATAGCAATTTTAGCGGTTTTTCGTGTGCTTTTTATAATATTTAAAGTATTCAAAATTCTGTTGGGAGATTCATAAAAAACTAAATCTTTATCTTCATGAAATTTAACAATTTCTTCAATTTGTTTGTCGGATTTCGGTAAAAACCCGATAAAAGTAAATTGTTCATCCTGTCTTGACAATTGTGACAAAAAGGTAACAATTGCATTTGCCCCAGGCAAAGCAGTTATTTTAAACCCTCTTTGTCTTAATTCTTTAACTATTACAGACCCCGGGTCACAGATTAAAGGAGTTCCCGCATCGGATACAAGAGCAATTTTCCGACCTGATTTAAGTATTTCCACAAACTGTTCAATACGTTCTTTTTCATTGTATTTGTGATATGAGATACATTTTGTTCTTATGTCATAATGGTTAAGAAGTTTTTGGGTTACACGGGAATCTTCGCAGGCAATTATATCAACAGATTTTAATGTTTCTATTGCCCGCAGGGTTATATCGCCAAGATTTCCGACAGGAGTCGGTACAATGTAAAAATCGTATTCTTTCATAGGGGTATTTTATCATAAAATTTCTTTAATCTACATCATACATAGGATTTTTTTTAGATTTCATTGAAAATTATGAGTGTAATTTATATGATTATTCTATTATGTCAGACATAGATACATTTAAAGAGTTAAAAGAAATTTTGGTCAGCCGAAATGAGTCAGGTGAGGATATTGCGCTTGTCGAAAAGGCTTATAAATTTGCCAAAAAGACTCATGAAGGCCAATTCAGGGTTTCAGGAGAGCCTTATATTATTCATCCCGTGGAAGTTGCAAGGATTTTGGTTACTTTAGAGGCTGATATTCACACTCTGATGGCTGCATTTTTGCATGATGTATTGGAAGATACCGAAACTTCGGCAGATACAATCAGGGAAATGTTTGGGGAAGACGTTTTAAATCTTGTTCAGGGGGTTACAAAACTCGGGAAATTAAAGTTTAAATCTAAAGAAGAACGTCAGGCAGAGAATTTCAGGCGTCTGTTTATCGCAATGGCTAATGATATCAGGGTAATATTTTTGAAACTTGCAGACAGATTGCATAATATGCGCACTTTGAATTTTATGACTGAGGAAAAGCAGAAAAAAATTGCCCGTGAAACATTGGATATATTTGCACCTTTGGCAAACCGTTTAGGTATGTATAAAATCAAAGCCGAGCTGGAAGATTTGTCCCTGAAATATCTTGAACCCGAAAAATATTACGAAATAGCGCAACTTGTAGCGCAGACAAAAGCCGACAGAGAATCGACAGTAAATGAACTTATTGACAAAATTTCTCATGATGTTGAAAAAAGCGGAATAAAAGCACAAATTACGGGCAGGGCAAAACATTATTACAGTATTTATGCAAAAATGAAACGTCAAAATATCAGCTTTAATGACTTGTATGATGTCACTGCTGTTCGTGTAATTGTAGACACCATAAAGGAATGTTATGAGGTATTGGGTATAATTCATTCTCAATTTAAACCAATTCCCGGAAGATTTAAAGATTATATTGCAATGCCAAAAGGCAATATGTATCAGTCTTTACATACATCTGTCATAGGTCCGAGATTAAAACCTCTTGAAGTGCAGATTAGAACGTGGGAAATGCACCAGATTGCAGAATATGGTGTTGCGGCGCACTGGAGATACAAGGAAAAAGGCTCTCAAAAGGCTGATGCTGCGACGGATAAACAGTTTTCGTGGCTTCATAAACTTGTTGAATATGACAAAGAAATGAAGAACGCAAAAGATTATGTAAGTACCGTAAAACTCGATTTGTTCTCCGATCAGGTATTTGCATTTACACCAAACGGTGATATTTATGATTTTCCAAAAGATGCAACGCCTGTCGATTTTGCATACAGAATTCACTCTGACGTGGGGCATAAAACTGTCGGGGCATTGATTAACGGCAGAATCGTACCGCTAAATACCAAATTGAATAACGGCGATATTGTAGAAGTTTTGACTTCAAAAACTCCTGCTCCTCGTCTTGACTGGCTGACTTTTGTTGTTACAAAGCAGGCATCTTCAAAAATAAAACAATGGTTTAAGAAAAATAACCGTGATGAACATATCAATATCGGTAAAACAAGTCTTGAACATGAACTTACAAAAGCAGTTTTTGATGAGCATGTAAAATCAGGTGAATTTGAAAAAATTGCCAAAACTATGAATTATCAATCCGCAGATGACTTGTTTGCGGCTTTGGGTTACGGTGAAACAACCATAAGCAAAATTACAAATAAACTCAAAAAACCTGAAGAAAAATCGATTGAAGATTCTTTCAGAAAGAGCGGCAAAAAGGGTTCAAACAAAGATATTATCGGTTTGGAAGGAATGTTGTATTCTTTTGCAAGATGTTGTTCTCCTATTCCTGGGGAACCTATTGTCGGGGTTGTTACCCGTAATAAAGGTGTAACCGTTCACAGGGTTGATTGCCAAACCTTAGAAACTATTCCGCACGAAAGAATGATGGATATTAAATGGGCGGGAATCAATACCAACAAAACTTATACAACTACGATAAGAATTGAAACCGCCGAAAAACAAGGCTTATTAAAACAAGTTATATCGGCAGTTTCCGATAACAATACAAATATTGTTAATGCCAATATTAAAACGAAAAATCATGTCGGTATTATTGAAATCGGTATAGAACTTGATAATATTGACACATTAAAAAAAGTTATCGCCTGCATACAATCATTACCTGATGTATACAGTGTGAAACGTATTCAGACATCAGCAAATATGATAAAGAATACTTCTGCGAGTAAACCGCAGAAACGTAACAATACCAAAAAAAGTCGATAAGACGATAAGTCTATAAGTTCATATCGGAATTTATGATTATATCAATATCGTTCAACAAGCTTAATAACCAAATATTGTAAAGAACTTATCGTCCAACAGACTCATAGACCTAATGACTTATAAGAAAGGAGATTTATATGGAGAATGAAATTCTGAAAAATGTCGGGCAGTATTATCTGTATCTGGCATGGTTTGCAACAATTCTTTTTGTTGTAAAACTTGCGATATTTCAAATTTTCGGCGGTGACGGCGGTTCGGAAGTAAGTACGGATTTTACGACCGAAACTGAAACAGACACATCTTTCAGTTTTCTGTCTTTGCAGACGATTTTAGCATTTTTAATGGGTTTTGGCTGGATGGGCTATGCCGCATCAGTTGAATTTGGCTGGAATTTATTTGAATCATTTGCTGCTGCATTTGTTGTCGGTCTTTTATTTATGTTTGGAACTGCATATTTAATGTTTTCAGTAAAAAAATTAGAAAAAACCGTCAATAAAGATAAATCAACCGCAGTCGGGAAAATCGGCAAAGCTTATTCAAATTTTGAACCAAAAGGCTCAGGGCAGATTGAAATAGAAGTAAGCGGTCAATTAACAGTAGGAAATGCAGTAAATACAACTGAAGAACCAATCAATTCTTTTGACAGAGTTAGAGTTGTCAAAGTTGAAAATGAAGTATTTTATGTAGAAAAAGTAAATGATTAATAATAGTAGTTTAAAGAAAGGAGAAAAAAAATGGAAGGTATTTTCGGACTTATTGTCACTGCCGTAATCATTCTTGTTGCGGTATTTGCCTTTGTTGCAAATCAGTACAAAAGATGTCCGTCAAACAAAATTATCGTAGTTTACGGTAAAACAGGCGGAGAAAGAACTGCAAAATGCGTTCACGGCGGTGGCACATTCATCATCCCGTTAATTCAGGATTACGGGGTATTATCACTTGAACCTATGACAACGGATATTGACCTTAAAGGTGCACTTTCTAAAGGTAATATTCGTGTTGCGGTTCCATCAACATTTACATTCGGTATTTCAACCGAACCAAGTATTATGATAAACGCAGCAGAACGTTTGCTGGGGTTATCAAGAAGTGAAGTAATCACTCAGGCAAGCGATATTATTTTGGGTCAATTACGTCTTGCAATCGCAACTTTGTCAATTGAAGAAATCAACCAAGACAGAGAAAAATTCTTAGAACAAATTAACGCAAACGTAAACACAGAGCTTAAAAAAATCGGGCTTGAAATCATCAACGTAAACATCAAAGATATTACTGATGAATCAGGGTATATTGATGCTATCGGTAGAAAAGCCGCAGCAGAAGCAATAAACAAAGCAAAAGTCGAAGTTGCACAACAGGAAAAACTCGGTGCAGTCGGTGAAGCAGAGGCAAACAAAGAAAAAGAAGTACAGGTTGCACAACAAACTGCAATGACAGAAATCGGTAAAACAAACGCATCAAAAGAACAGCGTATTAAAACCGCTGATTTGGAAGCACAGGCAGTCGAAGGTGAAAACATTGCAAAAGCAAATATCGCAGAATACAATGCAACATTATCCGTAAAACAGGCAGACGCTTTTAGAGAAGGGGAAGTTGCAAAAGCAAATGCTCAACGTGACGTTTTACTTGCCCAGAAAGAACAGGAAGAAGCAAAACTGAAAAAAGAAGAACTTGCCAGACAGGAAGTTGAAAAACTTAAAGTTCAGGTTCAGGCAGATGCGGAAGCTGAAAAACTCAGACGTGTTGCACAGGGTCAGGCAGATGCTATTAAGGCTAAATATTTTGCGGAAGCAGAAGGTGTTAAGGCGGTATTGGAAGCAAAAGCAAAAGGTTATGCAGATTTGGTAAGAATTTCAAATAACAGACCTGAAATTGCAACGAGCTTCTTAATGATTGAAAAAGTTCAGGATTTGGTTGCTAAACAGGTTGAAGCAATTAAAAATATCAAATTTGATAAGATTACTGTTTGGGACGGTGGTGCAGGAAGTGCTAACGGTTCTACAACTGCTAATTTTATGAAAGATTTAATCAGATCATTGCCTGCAATGCATGATTTGGCTAATCAGGCAGGAATTGAATTGCCGCAGGTTTTGGGTAAAGTTGAAACAGGTATAGACGATAATGTTGTAAAATCAGCATCTGCTCCTTCAAAACCTGTTATAAAACCGGAATTGAAGAAGGAAGATAAATAATCTCGGTTTTTATATAAATTTTAAGGTGCGTCATAACGGCGCACCTTTTTATTATCTTAGTAAATGTAGGTCGGTATTAATATGCCGACTTTTTGAATACTTTTGCCCTCTTTTAAGGGGGAAATGGTGCGTAGCACCAAAGGGGGTGTAGATTTACTTTGCAAATTAAAATACCCACTACGGCACTTCGTGCCACTTACCCCTTTACATGGGGGAAGATATAATTTGTTTTAAGGTGCGTCATAACGGCGCACCTTTTTATTATCTTAGTCTTAAAAATGCCTCAATTTTAGCTTTGACGGAATTTGTTGCATAGTCGTCAATATCTATATAAAGTCCGTTATATTTATTTGCAAGGTATTTTGCAAGTTGTGTTTTTGAACAAAATGCCTGAGCATAAAATACTGTCGGAATATCAGGTTCAACATACATTTCAAGTTCAATATCCGCAGGTACGCCTGCTTCTGCGCATCTTGTCCAACCGTAGACATGTGTTTCGTCAGGAAAAAGCCGCAGTATTTCCAAATCATTTGGCGGGACTCCCCAAAACCCGAATTTAGGTTTGCACTGAACATATTGGGGCGGCATTTCTTTTGGAGATACAATATTTGCGGTGATTGTCGTAACTTTGTCATACAAAGGCATGTTGCTTGTAGAAATCTTTAATGGTTGTCGATATTCAAAGGTTTCAAATTTTGTTTCTTCAATATCAAAGCCCAAATCTTTTAATAACTGAGCCGCAAACCAACCGCTGTCACATTTGTCTTTTCCGATTGGTGCGATTATTTTTATAATTTCATCTTTAAAATAAAGTGAATTGTTAATAATCTGCTTTATAATTTTGCAGTAGCTTTCAGGCAAAATATTGGCATCAGGCACTTTGTCAGAAAAATCAAAATCCAAATCAAGCCATTGAGCATCAGGATATTCTTTTTTTACTCTTGTTATTACTTTGGGGTGTGGGTAACCCCAAAAACCTATTTTATTCCTCATATAAAAATAATATCACAAAGAATAATATACATTTTTATGTTTATGTTAAGATTAAAATGATATAAAACTTGGAGATGAGGTATCTTAGAATATGAATTGGTTATTAAAGTTATTAGGTGACCCTAATGATAAAAAAATAAAATCTATGATGGGTGTTATAGACCATATAAATGCGCTTGAGCCTGAATTTGCTGCTATGACAGATGAGCAGCTCAGGGCAAAAACGGACGAATTTAAGGAAATTTTATCAAAACGCCCTCATTCAAATAATTTTAAAGAAGATTTAAAACTTGAAAAAGAAGCATTGGACAAAATTTTACCTGAGGCATTTGCAACCGTAAGAGAAGCGGGCAAAAGAGTTTTAAATATGCGTCATTTTGATGTTCAGTTAATAGGCGGATATTTTCTTCACAACGGTCATATTGCGGAGATGCGAACAGGGGAAGGTAAAACTCTTGTAGCTACTTTACCTGCATATCTGAATGCTTTGACAGGAAAGGGAGTACATGTAATTACCGTAAACGATTATCTTGCAAAACGTGACAGTGAATGGATGGGTAAAATTTATGAATTTCTCGGATTGACTGTTGGTGTAATTTTATCAAACGGTGAAGGTGCAAGAGATTTTGCATTAAAATATGATGCGTACAGATGCGATATTACTTACGGTACCAATAATGAGTTCGGGTTTGACTATTTAAGGGATAATATGGCATCATCAGAAGCCATGCTGGTTCAAAGACCTTTTAATTACGCAATTATAGACGAAGTAGACAGTATTTTGATTGACGAAGCAAGAACACCGTTAATCATAAGCGGTCGTTTGGCTCAATCGGAAGATACATACAGAAAAATGGCAAAAGTTGCCCCTCAGCTTCAAAAAGAAACGGATTATACCGTAGATGAAAAAAATAAAAACGTCATCTTGACAGAAGACGGTATTGACAAGGCGCAAGAGCTTATCGGGGTAAAAGATTTGTTTGATATAAAAACAAATTATGCTCATCATCTTTTGCAGGCCTTGAAAGCTAAAGAATTATTTGTAAAAGATACTGATTATGTTGTCAAAAACGGCGAAGTAATGATAGTTGATGAATTTACGGGACGTATTATGGAGGGTCGTCGTTGGTCAGACGGTCTGCATCAGGCAATTGAGGCTAAAGAAGGGGTTGAAATTCAGGATGAAACGCAAACACTTGCAAGCATAACTTTCCAAAATCTGTTCAGACTTTATCCGAAGTTGTCCGGCATGACAGGTACTGCAATGACTGAAGAAGCCGAGTTTGGGAAAATATATAATCTTGAAGTTACATCTATTCCTACAAACAAACCTGATATAAGAATAGATTATCCTGATGTAATTTACAAAACAGAAGTTCAAAAATATCTGTCTGTTATTGATGATATTATTAAACAACACAAGCTCGGCAGACCTGTTTTGGTCGGAACAGTCAGTATTGAAAAATCAGAATATCTTTCAAGCCTTTTAAGACAGAGAGGAATTAAACATAACGTATTAAATGCAAAACATCACGAAAAAGAAGCTTATATTATTGCTCAGGCAGGCAGATTTGGAGCTGTTACAATTGCGACGAACATGGCAGGCCGTGGTACGGATATTCTGCTTGGCGGTAACGCTGAATATCTTGCAAAAGCAAATCTTGACGAAAAAGGTATAGATGAAAGATGTGCAAACTATAAAGAATTAAGAGATCAGGCACTTGAAGATGCAAGAAAAATTACCGAATACGAACATGAAAAAGTTGTTGCGGCAGGAGGTTTGCATGTAATCGGTACAGAACGTCACGAATCAAGACGTATTGATAATCAGTTAAGAGGTCGTGCCGCACGTCAGGGTGACCCCGGATCTACAAGATTTTTCTTGTCTTTGGAAGATAATCTGATGAGAATATTCGGTGGGGAAGCTATTAAAAATCTTATGAATATGTTAAATCTCCCTGAAAATACAGCTATTGACCATCCGTTGATTACTAAGCGTATTAAATCTGCACAAAAAAGAGTTGAAACTTTCCATTTCGATATAAGAAAACAGGTTTTGGATTATGATGATGTAATAAATATTCAAAGAGAAAAATTTTATCATCAAAGAAAGAAAGTTCTTTCAGGCAAGGGCTTATATTCGGATATTCTTTATATGATGGAGCAGGAAGTAGACAGAATCATGAGAAGCTATATTTCTCCGGAACAGAAAGTCGAAGAATATATTTACGAAGATTTGGAAACAATGATGAAAGAATTGCATTCTGTTGTTCCGCCACTCGCAGGGGTATTGGAAGTAAAAGATATTCAGAATATGCGATTTGTACCAATGTATAACAAGATAAAAGATTTTGTTATTCAGGCATATAAAGACCATGAAATTGAAATTATAGAATTTTATAACAAAGTTATTGCCGATTACAATTCTGACAATCCGCCGCAGGAAGCATTTTCAGATGATAATGTCGTAAGACAGCTTGAAAAAGACGTATTGTTAAAGGTTGTAGATGCAAAATGGATTGACCATTTGACAAATATCAGTATGCTCAAAGACAGCATAGGCTTGAGGGCTTACGGGCAAAAAGACCCGCTTATTGAATACAAAAAAGAATCTTTTGATTTGTTTAATTCAATGATGTTTGATATTCAGTCTGAAACGGTTCAATATCTGTTCAGAACAAGATTTGGAGTTCAGGTTGTAAATCCTGACGAAATCGAAGAACCTGAAGATTTTGCGTAAATTTTTGAGTAGTTACAAAATATTTTTAAATGCAAGCAGGATAAGTATTATTCCGCCCACTATACGCAGCTTTTTTTGCGGAATATTTTTAAACAGATTTCCGCTCCAAAATCCTGCAATTGACATAATCACTGAGCCTGTACCGATTATCAGACAAGCTTGCAAAAGCTGAGTTGAAGTAAGCTTTATCGGCGCACCCGCAACAAGTGCATCTATGCTTGTTGCAAGCCCCAAACCCAAAAGACATTTCAACCCTATACATTGTATGTTGTCTTTTTCTTTGTCTTTTTCAAAGATGAAATTTAATCCCAAAATCATAAATATTGTAAACACTATATATTTACTGTACGGAAACAACAGAGCGTATATTTTGTCGGTTGCAAGGTAGCCGATTGCAGGCATGAGTCCCTGAAAAAGCCCCATTGTCATCGCAAGTTTAGCCGAATTTAATCTGCGATTTGACTGAAAAATCAAACCTTGCGAGAACGATACTATAAAACAATCCATTCCCAATGCGGCAGATAACAATATTAAATCAATTAAATCCAAACTTCTACCTCAAATAATCTGTGCCATGGAAAAGTATATTTCACGTTTATTTTTTCATCAGTAAAATCAGCTAAAATCTTTTCATATTCTTTCATAAGAATACTCAACTCATTTTCGTCAATTGTTTTAAGCATTTGACGTACATTTGCCTGATATGCCCAATCATCAAGAAAGCGAGTTATTTGTAATTTTTTGAAACTTTCTTTATTATAATTTTGAGCAAAGAATTTATATTTACCCCCGCAAATCAAACTGCCAAGAGTGTTTGCGGTAGTGTTCCATGCACTGTAACCGTAAAATTTTTCATCATTGATTTTGTTTTTAAATAACTCTTTTACAAATTCATTATCAGCACCGTTTGCAAACCGTACATCCGCAATCATATAAGGCTTCCGGGCAGGGGTAAAATCGGAGTTAAAATGCTGTGTATCAACTTTCATAACAATTTCGCCCTGATTATTTTTAAAATTATTCACATAAAGTAAAATATCAGCTTTCTGTTCATTCTCGCAGACTTCGCATCCGGCAAGCTCGATTTGCCCTTTTACTGATGCTTCAACCGAAATATCCTCATAATTTGAGATTAAATTTTTACTTTCATCTTCCAAAAATATCGGGCATATTTTAATTTTTTTTGTTAAAGCTCTTGATAAAAGACTCAGAGGAATTTCATCCGCACCTGTTTTAACGTAAGCTCCCGATTTTTCAAGCTCTTTTGCTTCCATTACGTTCAAACCGTATTGAGCGCAATCATCTTTTGAAAATACAAGAAATTCAAACAGTCCCTCTTGTTGCATTTCAAGATACAGTTTGTTTATTTCAAAATTTCTTTTTCTTGTATTGAGATAATCATTCAATATTTCCTGAGGAATTTGAGTTGTTTTTGTTCCGCTTTTGTGAAAATTGAATGAGTATTCAAATATTTTTTTGCCGTAATCTGACCAGTATTCTTTTTCTTCTTCGTTGTAATTGTTATTTGAAATACGCATTATACTTGAAAAAGCATAAATTTTAGATTGTTTTTTTGAAATTATGTTTTTCAGTCTTTCAACTTTTAATTTTAAATCTTGAAAAGGATCGTTACACCGTCTTGACGGTATGAGTCCGCCATAAATTAGTGTATCTAAAGATAAAATGACAGCATCAGTCTGCGGCAGATTTTCAAGCCATTCGAAAAGTGAATCGGTATCTGCGCTTTTGGTCAAATTGCCCAAAAATTTTCTGTCGGGAATAAAAAATTCCAAAGCTTCGTCAATTCCTGCTATAAGTTTTGGCAGAGTGTAGCAAACGGGTCTGTTATCTATCGGTAAAAATGCTATTTCCATAACTTGATTTTATGTCAAAAGCCCTTTGCAGTAAACTATTTTACAAAATTTACAAAAATATACATAGTCACTAAATTTATTAAAGATAAATAAAAAAATTCCGTTATATAAACTGTTAGAACTACTATGACCTCATGTGAAGAAATGTTACGTTAGGGTAGAGTTAAATAGCAATTTATTCTGATATAATGTTTTTTAATACATGTAGGTCTAAAGTGTAAGGATTAGTCATGTTTCAAGAAGCTTTAGACATATATCTCAGAAGAATCATAGATTTTCTATTATACACAAAGAATTATATGATTAGAAATAATCCTATAACAATGATATCTTCAATGATAGTAGAAAATATAAAAGATATTCTGACAGTAAAAAAGAAACTGAAAATGGCGCAATACAGACTGAATTATCACCGCCATCAGCTGAACAAAATGGAACAGCTAATCGCTGAAAACAGTGAACACAGTTTCTTAAAAGGTTCAAACTTAGATCAAAAAAGGTAGTGTAGAAAATGGGTTTATTGGTAGCAACAATACAAAGACGACAACTCCGAATGGAAAAGTCTAATTTACAATTTCAGTTATTGTTGATTACCTCCGCAATGTCAGCAGCCGGCAAATCAACAAATGAATTGATGCAGGTTGGTACTGATTACGAATCTGATTCTTTAATGGCAAAAAGACTTCAGGAAAGACAATATAAATTAAAATTGCTTGAAGAGAAACTGAGTTTGCAAAAAGAAGAAATCCAGACAAGATTACAAGCAATTGAAGCAGAGTTAAAATCCGTTGAAGAAATGATTAAAGGCGAAATTGGAGAACTTTTCTCTTATACCGTTAAATAATTTCTTTTCTTAATTATAAAAATTTTGAGCTTTTTGCATTCCGTTATCAAGGTAAAATTCTATCGCTTCTACGGAAGTTTTCAAAACGGGCTTTAATTTTTCAAGTTGGAATTTGTAGAAATTCTGGAGTACAAATTCTTCGGCAGGAATAGGCGGCTGAGGACCTATTCCGATTTTGAGTCTTGCAAAATTAGAACTTCCGACACTTTTTATAACGGATTTTATGCCGTTATGCCCTCCGTCTGAACCATTAGGACGAAATCTTATTTTCTCTAATTCAAGCGATAAATCATCATAAACGACAAGTAAATCTTCAAGCTCAATTTTGTAATAATTCATAACCGCAGAAATTGCATCTCCCGAAAGATTCATATAAGTTGTCGGTTTAATAAGCATAATATCTTCAAGCCCATGATTAAATTTTGTCATATAACAACGGAGTTTACTGTTTTCTTTGAAAGTGACATTATTTGCATAAGCCCACTTATCGACCACCATAAACCCGACATTGTGCCTTGTCCATGTATATTTCTCTCCGATATTTCCCAATCCTGCTATTAATTTCATTTTTATCCTTTCGGAAGATATTTCATTTATTATTTTAACTCAAATAAATATTACCATAATGATATAGAAAGTTTAAGCTTAAAAAATTATTAAATAAAATTCAAATTATAAATGAAAATAATACAAAAGGATTTTAAAAATGAAAAATAAAACAACAGAAAAAAGTTCCCAAAAACTTATGAAATTTTTGGAAGAAAACTCTCTGCACAAGAAAGATTTTGCCGAAATGATAGGGGTTACGCTGTCATATATTTACAATCTTATAGATGAAACTATACCGTTTTCGACACGTTCTACAACAATAGAACGTATTGCAACCGTAATGGATATCAAACCGGAAGATTTTGAAGAATACAAAATTCCTCAAGAACCGCTTTTACAGGATGATTCAATTGAATTTATAAAAAGTATTCTTAAACAAAAAAAGATGAAAACGGTAAATTTTTTGAAATCTTTTCCCCGCAAAAAACGAGTCTATATTGTTGATATGTTAAGAGGCGCATATCCCCTGCCAATAGATTTTAAAGAACTTTCCATGATTGGTCAGGCTTTGGATATTGATAGTGATGATGTTTACAACCTTTGGGAAGAACGAATGAAACAAGTCCTTGAAACAAGCGGAATGAATCTTGTATCAAACTCTGCACTTGTAAATGCTATGTTTGAATGCGCAAGAAAATATGCCCAAATTTAATATACAGATGTTTTTGCAAGTGCCGATTTATAAGAACCCAAATATCTGAAAAACGAAGTTTTTGGTTTGATTTCGTTAATGGTTTTGAGCATATTTGTACCCTGAATGTGACCGTCAAAATTGACAATAAAAATGTACTCATCAGGATTTGATTTTGACGGTTGGGATGAAATATATGTAAGGTTAATATTATTTTCAAGAAATATTTTAAGGATTTTCAACAATGCCCCCGGCGTGTGGTTTGTTCGGAATGCAACTGTTGTTTTGTCTTTGCCTGTCGGACTTGTTTCAATATCGCCGATTAAAATATATCTTGTTTTGTTATTTTTATCGTCGTGGACATTTTCTTGAAGAATATTGAGCATATTGTATTCTGCAATTTTGCGGTTCCCTATTGAAGCATAAGTCAGATTGTAGTTTCGGAGTTCATTTGCAGCTTCAGCCATTGATGCACATTCAATTATTTCATGGTGCATCGGGAGTTCGTTTTGTATATAATTCTGACATTTTGCAATAATTCTCGGCGGAGCAATAAGGTTTGAAATACTGTATATTTCGGTTGTTTTTGCCAAAAGGCAATATTCTATCGGCATAACGATTTCAGAGATTATCCTGATATTTGGATTTTTAGATGCAAGCAGACAGTCTAAAGATTCTCTTATTGTACCGTCAGATGTATTTTCAACAGGCAAAACCCCCAAAGAATCAGGATTTTCTTCTACAAAATCAACGATTTGTTTAATATTTGTCTGCGGATTAGTAAAACAATTCATTTTATACATTGCGCAAAATTCATCAACTGCCATCGCAGAAAAACTTGTTTCCGGTGCTAAGTATGCAATATTTCTTACATTTTCAAAATTTTCAGACATTTGCTCTTTCTCATATAACTACAATTCTATCCTAGCATAAAAAGTTTGTTGTGTTAAAACATTTACAGTTATTTACTGTTTTTCTTTTTCCATTCGGGATATTTTTTTAGTACTTTTTCAGGTTCATAATCATACCAGTTATAATTAAGACGTTCAAATCTTCGTAAATTACTCATATCAGTATAGATTTTACCCTCTTTATTCCCAAAAAGCGGAGTATTTGTCTTTATATCGTAAAATCTTGCCCAAATAGGCGGACAACTATCACATTCTGATAAAATTATATCGGGATAACCCTCATTATTTATAAAATATTTAATTTCTTTATTACAAATTTTTGATTTTTCAAAATAACTGACAGTATTTTCGATTGAATTTTTAATTTCTTGTGACGGATTTTCAATATCCATTAAAAATAATACTATATGTGCAGATTCTTTTCCTCCGACTATTGCGGGAGGTTCAAATTTTCGTCCCTGACGAGGCAACATTGTTTCTTTGTTATAATGCTGTGCCCATGCGCTTAATTTACCGTTTTGGGGTATTTGTGTTTTAAGTATACATTTAATACCATTTTCATAGGCATTTTTTGCCCTTGAAGCAGTAGTATCATCAACATATTCAAATGGTTCTTCTTTTTGTGAAACTTTTTTTATAAGTTTCATTGTATTTATACCTGAATCGTCATTGAAAGAAATATCTCCCTGATATTCTTTATTTACCAAATAAGCCTGAGCTAAGCATCCGTTACTAAATTGGCTGGCAAATACAAAATTTAAACCTTTTCCGGCTGCATTTTTATATTTTTTTATTTTTGTTGCGTTATACAATCTTGACAAATATATGATTTCTGTTGTTGTTGCATCATTATCAAGGGTAGGGTAGTATGAAGATTTCTCTTTTTTTCTTGCATCAAGTCTGTGTTTTTCATTTTTTGTCAATTCTGGTATAAATACATCTTTTGGGAAGCCACCGTATTTGCTTTGCAGATAAATACAATTATTCCCGATTTTTTTAGCGGCTTTGGTTTTAAAAAATGAATCGGATAATTTTGGGGCACTTTTTACCCAAGGCTCTAATTCTATTGCAGGTCCGACTTGCAGAGGGAATACCAAAAGTATAAATATTATTAGAATTGTTAAATAACCAAACTTTTTGAGCATAGTTTTATTATATATTATAAAATAGCGAAAAGTCATAAACTTTATAAAGTTTATGACTAAAAGTTTTAAAAATCCAAGTCTGAAATAGCCGTTATTCTCTGGCAAAATTGTTGTTGTGGTACTCAATCAGCTTTGCCAGCTGCCATTTCCTTTCACGAACATCCTCTATATGTTTTTTAATGTCCTCCAATTCTGCAAGTAAAGTATTCAAATCTTTATCCTGCAAATTGCTTACCGATTCAATCGGTCTTTGGATTTGAGCGGGCTGCTGTGTATCTTCACTCCATGAAGGTAAAAAGCATCCTTTTTCAAATAACCATCTCTCATTGTCCATTACACATACCTCCAAAATCTCAGCTATTAACCGTTGTTTGACATCAATTCTCTAAAGAAATCAGTCATTTTGAAGTTGCCGTATTTAAACGGATACGGCTTTCTCATATACTCTGTATCTGTTATTCTGTTTAATGTATCCATTTCTTCGTTGGTCAATGTACCGAAATCAAAGCTTGTCATTTCAGCATAATCAATCATCAAATCTTCTACATCCATAATTTTTTTGTCAGACATTTCTACACTCCTTGAAAATATAGTATTAAACTCTACATTGTAAATATCGGAATGCTAAGGATAAATCTTTAATGAATTTCAATTAATTGTAATAATACTTTACAATATAATTTGACATGATAAACATTACATAAACAATATTATCTCTATGTTCATTTCTTTTCTTTTGTTTGCGAGGCAAAAGAAAAGAAATGAACCAAAGAAAAGAAAACTTCGCAAATAATAATATTGCCTTACGGCAATATAAGACCCTAACGGGTAATATGTGTTTTTGTCTTGTCATACAAAAATCTCATAGCTGCCTAAAACAACGGCAGCCTAATGCGTTTGATTCAAAAGTTTATGTATGGATAATATTTTAAGTAACTATATACAATGTTACAGTAAAATAGTTCAAAAGCACGTCATTCTGAGCGATTGCGAAGAATCTAATACTTAACAGATGCTTCGGGCTAAAGCCCTCACCAATGACGAGGTATTAGATATATTTACTGTAAGATAATATATTATAACTATATTTTAATATCTAAGAGGTATTTTAGAGCGAACAACTTCAATATTTTCATATCCGAAATTTAATAACATACGGTTAGTACTTGTGAAAAATATTGTTTCATCAAATGTAGGACCGATATTTACTGATGTTACGGAATTTTTTGCAAAATGATACTCAAGATACGGCACAAATAATCCGTTCTTTTCAACAATCTGAGTCGGTTTGGAGTCTTTTGTTCCAAAAGCATTTACTATAACTATTCTGTATTCTTTTTCGTTTTTGAATTGCGGATTTTTGAAAAATATGCTGACAATATTTAATACATCTATCAGTTCAAAAAGAATATCAAACAACTTAACCTGATTATTTTTCTTAACTTTGAGTGCTTTTTCAAACATATTGTTCCATTTTTTGAAAATACTCAAAATAACCTGAATTTGTTTCTTTCTGTCATAAATTACACTGCCATATATCGGAAGATATTCATTGTCATTCATTTCTTTTATAAGTTTTTTCTTATTAAAACCTATATTGTAACCTGTGTAATTTTTACCTTTGGCGTAGTTATTCCAAAGTGTCAAATTGTCACTGTCTGACGAAAATGAAGTTGTGAAATATTCAAGTTTGTTAATTAAATCACTGTTACCATCAACTATATATTTGTATTTATTCTGAAAATGTTTTTTGATTTTGTCAAACAAATCATGATTTAATTGGGGATTTTCGTTTATCAGATAAACGATTAATTTATAAGAATATGCAACTTCCTCTTTATCGTTCAGATAAAGCACGTTGGAAAACCTTATAGTTCCACCCTCAAGTATATTTAAAAGTTTTTCGGGTTTTGTATAATGATAAATTGTGTAATCGGTATCATTATCAAGAATTTTCTTGATTTTGGGAATCTTTTTCAGTAACTCATCATAATAGGACATACAAAAAACACCTTTTTCAAAATGTATATTAATATTATAACATATATTTTGATGTTTCAGTACATCTTTGTTTAATGTTTTAAATGAGAATTAAGTTTACGTTTTAACTGTTCCATTTCCGCTTTGGTGAGATGCTTGGAAAAACTTACAAATTCTTCCATAATATCCCATGAAGAATAGTTACCTTTTTCAACCTTCTTAATCCAGTTATTGACTTCTTTGGTAATCATAACATTACACTCCGATTTAGAAAACGACATGTAAATACTACGCTTTGTTACACTATTTGTCAATAATTCTTTTTAGTTATTTTTTGACGAATGTGACAAATTTGTTTTTAACATGCGATTATGATAAACTTAGATATATAAGAGAGGATTATATGGTTAAAGTTATAAAATTACAAAATAATATAGAATTATTATACAAACAAAATAAAAATACCCCGAGAATGGCATTGTGCCTGAATTTTTCAATAAATATTCCTGAAGAAATTCCGGGGATTTATACACTTATGGCAAGACTGTTGCTTCAGGGGACAAAAAAATACAATTCCGAAGAACTTGCAAATGAATTTGAAAAGTATGCAATAGATTTTTCAAGTGAATTATTTCCGAATTATCTGAGAATAAAATTTGTTTGTCTTAATGAAGATTTTTCAAAGGCTCTTGAATTAATGGATGATATTTTGAAAAATTCCACATTTGAAGAGTTTGAAAAAGAAAAAACAAAATTGTACGGAGAAATTTCCGCAGAGCTTGATTCTCCAAGAACAACAGCCATGGATGCGTATTACCGTAAAATGTTTGAAAATCATTATTATGGAAATTCCATTACAAAAATTCTTGAAAATCTTGACCGAATAAAAAAAGAAGATGTTATAAACGCTTTTAACTATATTTTAAATAACAGTAAAAAAAGTCTTGCTGTTGTCGGTACCCTTGAGCTTGATAGAATACAAGAGCAGATAAATTCCACAGTCGGCAGACTTCCTATTACTACGGGGATAAACTTTCAGATACCAAAACCTGAATTGCCCGAAACAAAATATGCACAAAATACACGTCCTGATTTGAATCAGTCACACATTATAAAAGGATGGCTGTTCCCAACCTATGGCGAACCTGATTATCCTGCTATTGTACTTTTAAATATAATTCTTGGGTCATGTGGTCTTAGCTCAAGACTATTTCTTGAATTGAGAGATAAAAAAGGTCTTGCCTATGTTGTGCGAAGCTCTTATGAAACGTACAAGCTTGCAGGGAATTTTATGATTTATATTGCGACAGCCCCGAATAATATTGAAACCTGTCTCAAAGGATTTGATGAAGAAATAGAAAAAATTAAGACTTATCCTGTTTCTTCAGAAGAACTCGAAAACGCTAAAACAAACCTTATCGGAAAGTATGAATTTCTTGCCGAAACAAACATTCAGCAGGCATGCAGCTATGCAAAATTTGATGTTTTAGGACTCGGGTATAACTATATTGAAAATATTAAAGAACAGGTTCAGTCTGTTACTGCGGATGATATTCTAAAATGTGCAAAAAAATATTTTGCAGATGACAAAAATGTTTTATCAATAATTAAACCTGAGGAATAAGTAATATTTCGTTTTAACCTAAAAATAAAACTGCCAAGCGGCAGTCGTGGGGTTAATAAGTGTATTATATACAC
>ERZ842401.450-NODE-450-length-59760-cov-7.345298_pt1 | contig 59760 bp, 58 predicted proteins | sample MGYA00521270_ERZ842401 | MGnify/ENA primary metagenome ERZ842401 (study PRJEB31892, sample SAMEA3878208) | bioreactor metagenome | biome: Moose rumen | place: Sweden | collected 2011-10 | study: EMG produced TPA metagenomics assembly of the PRJEB12797 data set...
TAGCTCGTCGGGCTCATAACCCGGAGGTCGCAGGTTCGAGTCCTGCCCCCGCTACCAAAACGAAAACGACTCACAGAATCTGCGAGCCGTTTTTTTTGTACTCTGCCGGGATCCGCCAGTTGTGTTCCATTATTTATACTATTATATTTTCCGACGCTGCACGACTCCGTCCATCTCAATCTCAATTTCCTCCGGGCTAAGCACCGTCACTGTGGCCGCATTCCCGACACCATTCTCGTCCAGGGCCTGCAACCCCACCTTCCCTGAGACAAATCCCATACGGCGGCTCTCCTTCACAAATGCGCCCAATTCCAAGCGGTCACTAGGATTCCAGACGCCCTCAAACGGCTGCCGTATATCATACGACAGAAACGTGAGGGTCACCTCATCCTCGCAAACATCACCGGAACAATGGCGGTAAATGGCCTTGTGCGTGAACATCCCCTGCCCTTCCACCGAAAGCACCGTCCCAACAACGGACTCGGGAATCCCGGATATGCCAAGGGCCAATTCAAAACGGATGGAGCCGTCCTCTGAACGGATTTCCCACACGCCATCTCCTTTGTTTTCCAAAATGAAGATGATATCATTGAGCACGTCGCCCCTCGAGCTTCCGACATAAAGCAGGCGCATTTGACCTCCTGGCAAGGACAAATCGGGGCCATATTCCAAAGACATACGCAGAAGGATCCCTTGATTCGTACTGATTATCCACGCCCTGTCCGACAGTTCCTCTATCTCTATACTGGAACGGAAATACTTGCTGAAGACCTCCTGTTTGCGCCCCTCCGGCGCCTGCGTCCAGGCATACAGGTTGAAAGCTGGCTCCACGACTTGCAACAACAAGTTGTTCACATCGTCACACCAGCCATTGTACATCAGATGACCCGTCTTGGTCTTCATCAGTTCGCCCTCGCCGACCTCACAACCCGCCATTGCCAAGGCTGTGATGAGGAGCAATATGATTTTTATGCTGTTTTTCATACTGAACAATATTTCATTGTTAAACATTAAAACTCATATCCGAATCCGGCAGAAAGAAATCCCTTGAAGCCCATACCCAGTTCCAAGTCGCCGAACCAATGCTTAGCACCCGCCTTCACACCGAAAGCCGTCAACTGGTATCCGATATTGACCGTCTTAAGGGCTTTTTCACCGAACTGAGGCGGGTCCTTCAAACAATCCATTATCAAGCCTATGCCCAAACCGGAGTATAGGGTCACGTGTTTGCGGTTCAGATAGGAGAAACGGATGTCGGGCATCCACGTGAGGCAGACCTCGCTGCCGTGGCAGGTGACCTTATCCGTGAGACGGTCTCGCCAAGTGTTGTGCAAACCTGCGACAGTGGCAAGACCTCCCACCCAGAACCATTTGGTCACTCTATAGTGGTAGTTGAAGGAAAAGGTGGGGACAAAACGGGTAACCGGGTAATCGCCGAGAGGCTGTGTCCAATATGTTGGGGGTTTCTGGAACATAGTATTCCAGAATAAACCGTCAAAGAAATTCGCATTTCCGATACGGCTGATACCAACTGCCAGGACCGGGTCGCCAACATTGAACTGGAACTCGTGGCGTGGCAGTTCCGAGTACCACGTCTCGGAACTCCGGCGAAGTTTGTAGCGCTGGAATGTGTGAATGTAGGCTATTTGAAGGTTGAAATTGGTATTGCGGGAGAAGAACGTCCCTTCGCCTTGCACATTGCAAGTCGGATTCCTGTAATAGTATTCGCCCTCCGTCACGTGCTGGAACCCCACGTTCGCCCCGGCTGCGAAACGAAGCAGGTCTCCGTAGGGCAGGCGGTAGTAGAATCCCAGGTCGGCCACCAAAGAGGCATACAAAGGCGCCATCGCCACGTTTTCATCCGTATTGATCCAATACTCGGTGTCTGACCTCGTCATTTGATATCCAACGGCAAATTTCACCCCGGCATCGGCCATTATGGCAAATTTGGCGTTAAAAGGATAATGAAACTCCAACTTCAGGGGAAGAAAGAGGTTATGCACCATTGAATAGTGATGAAATTGGTTAAGGAACAAGAACTCCGGGTCGGTCGGGTCAGCACCTGGCGCATTATCAAAGTGCGGCTTGAAGTTGAAGACTCGGAAAGTGCCGAAATCCAGTCCCAAGGAGAGACCGAAATATCCGAAATGATAGGAAAGTTCAATCCCGTTTTCACCCCCGAAGCCGGGTTGGCTTATCACATAGGGGTCGTCATTGGAGAGAGTCGCGGGCAGCACCAACTGCGCTTGCGATGCCACCCCGACGCGGAATCCATTGCCCCAAAACGGGACCTGCACAGGAGAGTCGGAGATTCGCACGGAATCCTGGCCGAACACACCAACGCAAAGCAGCATCGCCACGCTGAAGAGAAACAGGGTGTGTATTTTCATAGTTCGTGGAATTAATAGTAGGGGCAAAAATACAAAAAAAACGCTCCCCCGCCCATCAATCTCACGAATTATCACTACAAAGTGTCGCCCGTCTCGCCATCGCCCTCCTGGGCCTTCTTCTCCAGTTCCATCTTGCCGAATCGCAACGTGATGCCCGCCGACACATAACGGCTGTTCAGCATCTTGTTTGTGCTGTTGTTCAGCAAATAGGGATTGGTGTTGACAGAGCCGGACCCGAATCGCCCGCCCCAGTTGAAGACATCCTGCACATTAACAAAGAGAGAGAGCTTCCGCTTGAACAAGTCGCTGCGGAGGCCGAAATTCAGCGAATAGCGCGCCTTGCGCTCGCTCATCAGACTCAGAGTGGGCGAATTGTAATTGCCCGACAACGTGAACTGCAGCCAGTCGAAGGCCTTGGCCCAGAGGTTCAAACGCACACTCCACGACCACTTGTCGCGCTGGTCAACCTGATGAACGTTATGGCGGTCATACTCCATCCGGTAACCGTAGTCGTACACATTCGCATACAGCCGCACGTTGACAAAACCGGTCGGCCGGTAGGTGGCGTTCAACGAGGCCCCGTAGCGCCAGGAGGTTCCCAAATTGTACGGTATCGAGTAGCTGACCACACGCCCCAAATAGTCGTCCTCCTCGGAGTCGGTCAGCGAGCTGATCTCATTGGTGCTCAATCGCCCGTACAATTCCATACCAATGTTACCGAACTTGCGGAAATACTTCTGCCATCCGGCCTCCAGGCTGTGGGTGAAGCCGCTCTTCAGCCCATTGGGGTTACCCGTGGCATAGCTATTGTCGCCGTACCGACGGAAAAGGCTCAGTTCCTCCTCGTCCGGGTGCGACATCCGCATCGAATAGTTGAGCTTTATGTTGTGCATACTCTTAGTGCGGTAGGTAAGGTGGATGGAAGGACGGGCCGTGAAGAAGACCGGCGCGCCGGCATCGGCAAATTCCATATCACTGATATACTCATAGCCGTCGCGCAACACGCCCAGTCCCAATCCCGTGCTGAGGGTGAAGCCGCCCCAACGGTGGGTCCAGTTCACATCGGCGTTCACATTCGTCTCGGAGCCGTTGAAATGATAGGTGCGGAGCACGTCCACCACCTCGCACTCCAAATCATTGTAGCGGCGATAATCGTTGCTCATCTGATATTGGCTGACCCGGAGGCCATAGCTCATCTCGCCGTGCTCACTGTAGGGCCGGTTGTAACGCGCATCCAGCGAGCCGCCATAGCGATTGAATTTGGTGAGCAGATAGCGGTGCTCGTCCAAATCGTAGTAGATATCGTACATCCGGTTGTACCACTGCTCGCTGGCATTGTGCGAGTATCGCCCGTTGATTCCGACGCGAAGGTTGTGGCCCTTATTGTCGAACTTCTTGGTATAATCCACGCCCACGTTGCCTGACGCCGACCAGCCGTCGGTCCTGCTTCGGGTGGTGTCAATGTAGTTTATCTCAAAGGGAGGAATTGAGTCAAGATAGAAGTAGGTCTGGTCGCGGGAAGCGAGGTACCGTGATTTATTATTATTGTAGAAGCCGCCGGCGTCGAATGAAATCTCGCTGGAAGAGTCGATTTCATAATTGATGCCGAGGAAGAAGTTCGCCGCGCCGCTGCGGTTCGTGTCATATTGCAAAATAGAGTTTGACCAGGTGGTGTCGTACTCGCCGAACACCGCCCCATCGCGCCGCTGATAGGATTGTGACTCGGTTGCATTGCGCCGGGCACTGTAACGGCCCGACACGAAAAGGTTGACGCTCAGTTTCTCCTTGGCCCACATATAGCTCACCCACGGGGAGACAAAGGGCTGGTTGGAACCGTTCACGCCGAAGCTGATAAACTGGTTGCTCTTCACGTGCGCGGAGGTGATGATGTTGATGATGGCCTCCGCATCCGTGGCGTATTTGGCCGACGGGTTGGTGATGGCCTCGATACGCTCCAGCGCATTGGCGGGCAAGGTCTGCAGGTAGGTCTTGAGATTCTCCTCGGTCAATTTGGAGGGCTTGTCGTTAATCCAGATCTCCACGCTGGTGACGCCTCGCAGGGTGATGTTTCCTTCCACATCCACCTCCACGCCCGGGGCGTTCTGGAGGGCGTCCTCCGTGGTGCCGGTCTGGATGGAGGCGTCCTCGCTGACGTTATAAACCAGTTTCTCGCCATCCATCGCGTAGATGGGCTTCTCGGCCTGGATGGTCACCTCCCCCAACGCGGTGGAGATGGGCATCAGGCGGATGGTGCCGAGATTGGTGTTGTTTTTCACAGTGAACGGCAGGTGGAGCGGATTGTAGTTGAAGAACCACACCCGCAATATGCAGTCGCCTTGCGGCACCCCGTCAATCTCGAAATAGCCGTTCGCATTGGCCGAAGTGCCCTTGATGAGCATCGAGTCGGCGGCATCCAGCACCGCCACATTGGCATACGCCAGCGGCGTGCCGGCCAGCGAGTCGCGCAGCAGGCCCACCACTTTGAAGGTGGCGCCTTCCCTGACGCTTTTTTTCTGCCGCACCTGCGGGTTCTGCTGCTGTTGCTGCTGGTCCTGTCCCCACCGACTGCGGTCGCCCATCGGAGGAGGACCGCCCGGATAACCGCCGGGCCGGCCACCGGGATAGCCACCGCCAGGGGGCTGGGCCATACCCATCGCCACCGACATCATCAGCATTGCCAAAACCAGCATAATCTTGTTACAACATACATATCTTATTTTATTCATCATCATCTTTCTTTAAAATGGGCCGCAAAAATAAATAATATTTTTAAATATTGTTTTTATATAAAAAAAATCAAATTTAAGAGCCCACAACCAAGCATTCCAATCTTTTACTATTTTTGCGTGTTGAAAAAAAAACACCCCCTATGCATAGAAAATTCTTATCCTTTCTGATTCTCAACTGCACGATTTTATGGGCGTTACTGCCGATGGCTTCCGCCCAGAACGACTACTGGAACGCCGTGTACAAAGACTTCCAAAACCGTAAAGAGATTCCCAAGTATGTGCGCGAACGGATGGACAATACTGGGGTTGGGTCTTTGAATGCGGAGAAGATCGACGGCGATTTGGCCAAATACCTCACATTCCTGTACGCTTATATGCCGATGAGCGACCTCGCCGACTATGATTTCGAGTTTTTTGAGCAGCAGGTGAAGGTGGCGATGGAGGCACGGAACACCTTTTCCTGGGGCAAGTCCATTCCCGACGACATCTTCCGCCATTTCGTGGTCGTCTATCGCGTGAACAACGAGAATCTGGACACCGCCCGTTCTTACATCTTCCACCAGCTGAAGGAGCGCATCAAGAATATGAGTATGTATGATGCCGCCTTGGAGGTGAACCACTGGTGCCACGAGTATGTGGACTACCAGCCCGCTGACGTGCGCACCTCCGCGCCGCTGGCCACGCTGCGCACCTCGCACGGGCGCTGCGGCGAGGAGAGCACCCTCACGGTGACGGCCTTGCGCGCCGTGGGCATCCCGGCCCGCCAGTGCTACACCCCGCGCTGGGCTCACTGCGACGACAACCACGCCTGGGTGGAGGTCTGGGTGGACGGCAAATGGTGGTTCCTCGGCGCCTGCGAGCCCGACCCCGACCTCAATATGGGCTGGTTCGCCTATCCTTCCACGCGCACAATGATGGTGCACACCAACGTCTTCGGCCGCTACGAGGGTCCGGAGGAAGTGAACAAGAAAACCCAATACTACTCTTGCATCAACGTCTTGTCCAACTACGCCGACACGGTGCGTGTGACCGTCACGGTGGTGAATGGCCGCCACGAACCCATCAAGGACGCCCTGGTGCGCTTCAAGCTCTACAACTATGCCGAATACTACACGTTGGTTGCGAGTATGACCGATGAAAACGGCCAGGCCTCCATCGTTACAGGCAAGGGCAATTTGTTGTTGTGGGCCACCAAAGACGATATGTACGCCTACTCCTTCATCAACGGCCGCTATGAACACGAACGGACACTGGTGCTGATGCCGAAGACCCACGTTGTGGGAGAACCTGAGCACAAGGAGTATGTCATCTCCCAAGACGTCACGCCGCCCGTGGGCAATCCCAACATCCCAGAGCCGGATGCCGCCCGCCAAGCACGCTGCAACCAGCGCAAGCAGTACGAAGACTCCCTGCGCGAAGCCTACCGCGCCACCTTCCCCACGAGAGCGCAAACCGACCAATACCACAATGATTACTTCTCCCCGGAGGAGTTCTATGACATCATCCGCCGCAGCGAGGGCAACTATGCCGAAATCCTGAAATTCCTGCAAAACCACCGTCAAAAAGAGGATGGATTGTATTTGAAAGAGTTTGTGGCCGCATTGGCGGACAAAGATTTGCGCGACACGGAAGCCGGAGTGTTAGAAACCCTCTTGCAATATCATCGTGAAAGATATGCCCAATATCCCAAGGATGTTTTTGTCAAAGGCATCCTTTCGCCGCGTATCTCCAACGAACTGCTGCGTTATGGTGACGCCACCCTCTGGAAAGAACCTTACAATGTGCTGGGTTCCAATCCCACCGTGGCCCAGATGCGCCAATACACCCTCGACAACATCGTGGTGGACCCCGACTGCAATTACTACAACTGCCCCATCAGTCCTTCCGGGGTATGCTGGCTCAAGCGTGCCGATGCCCACTCCCGCGACATCTTCTTCGTGGCACTGTGCCGCGCACACGGTGTGCCCGCCTATATGGACAACTCCAACGGAGACATCTTCGCGTGGGAAAACGGCAGATGGAACCTGGTGACCTTCGAGAACAAACCGGTGGAGGAGTACAAAACCATCATCCTGCACAATCCCGACAAGATGGGCTACTACACGCAATATACCCTGCAACGTTTTGATAACGGGGAGTTTGTGAGCTTCGACTTCGAGAACGACCCGCGTGTGGAGACCGACCCCATTGTGCTTTCCGTGCCCGCGGGCTACTACTGCCTCTCCCTCGGCAAACGCTTCGACGACGGCAGCGTCTTCTCACAAATGCAGTTCTTCAACGTGACCGAAGACACGACCGAACGCGACATCCAGTTCCAATCATCCCTTATGCCTTCCTCCAAAAACACACTACAGCCATACGGTAAAATCAATTTGAAAAAGGTGAAAGTGGATGGTTTTTCTCTCTCAGCAAGACTGTTGAACAGCCAGAAAGAGCACATCATCCTCTGTCTGGGCACGCCCGGCACCGAGCCTGTCAACCACCTGATGAAGGAAATCGCTGCCAAACAGGACGGTTACGAAACTTGGTATGGCCCGATGTATTTTGTGATGAAAGAGGGACAATGGAAACGTGAACCAGGAGAACCGCGGAACCTGCGCATCATCACGGAAGGATACGATGAGCTCGTTAAGATATTCTCGAAAGCGTTGGACGGCTGGATGGCCGGACAAAACCCGATGTGCTTCGTCATTGACAACAAAGGCAACATCATCTATTTCTCCGAAGGATACAATATCGGCGTGGGAGACAGGATGTTGGAGGTGGTTAAGAATTGAGAATTGAGAATTGAGAGTTAGGACTTAGGACTTAAGACTTAAGACTTGAGACTTTATAATTCAATGGCTAATAGCTAATGGCTAATGGCCAACAGCTAACAGCTACTTCACCATCTCGATTATCTTGTGCTGAATCCCGTGGTCGCTGAGGATTTGGTTCACGCGCACTTCGTCGGTGTCGGTGATGAAGACCTGCCCGAAATGCTCCTGCCCCACCATCTGCAGCAGGGCCGAGATGCGGGTCTTGTCAAGTTTGTCGAAAATATCATCCAACAGCAGGATGGGTTTTATCTGCTTTTTTTCGTAAGAGTAATCGAATTGGGCCAAGCGCAGAGCCAGGGAAAAGGACTTTTGCTGTCCCTGCGACCCGAAGCGCTTCACGGGCTGTCCATTGATGAAGAAGGCAAAATCATCCTTGTGGATGCCGAAATTGGTGAAGCCGCTTCTGGCATCGGCCACGGCGTTCTGGCGGAGCCCCTCCGCGTATGAAGCCTCCTGCAACCCGGACTGATATTCTATCGTCACCTGCTCGGCATCGTCGGCGAGACGGGCATAATGCCGCTGGAAGATGGGCTGTATCCCCTCAATGAAATCGCGGCGCCGCTCGTAAATGAAAGTCCCGAGGGGCATCATCTGCTCGTCGAGAATCTGCAACAGTTCGGGCTCGGAACGGTGGTTATCGAGAAACTGCTTGAGGAGAGCGTTGCGCTGTTGGAGCAGTTTCCGGTATGATATCAGTTGCTGCAGGTACTCCTTGTCGAACTGGGCGATGATCATATCGAAGAACTTGCGGCGCACCTCGCCGCCCTCGTTGATGATGTCGCTGTCGTAGGGCGAGACCATCACCACGGGAAAAAGCCCGATATGGGCGCTGAGGCGCTGGTACTCCTTCTTGTTGGCACGCATCGACTTGTGCCCGTTGCGATAGGTGCAGCTCACCTGCGTGTTGTTCTGCGTGTCCGCATTGTGAAACTCACCGTGGATGGCGAAAAAGTCGGTGTCGAAACGCACCGAGAAAACATCCTGGGCAGAGAAATAGCTCTTGCAAAACGACAGGTAGTAGATGGCGTCCAGCAGGTTGGTCTTGCCACTGCCGTTCTTCCCGACAATGCCGTTCACATTCTGGTCGAACTCGAACTCGGCCTCCTCGTAGCTTTTGAAATTGGTAAGTTTGATGCGGGATAAATACATTTAGTTGAGAGTTGAAAGTTGAAAGTTGAGAGTTAAGAGTTAAGTGTTAAGAGTTGGGAGTTGGGAGTTGGGAGTTGGGAGTTAAAAAATAAGAGTGGGAAGCGAATCTACCCCTCCCACTCTTAATTCATAATTCTCAATTCTCAATTCTTCATTCTCAATTCTCTTAAAGTCCCAGCACATCCAGTCCTTGGTTGAAGCGGATGTCGCGCGGGATGCCGGCCTTGTTGATGCGGTCAAGGTCCTTTTGCAGGTTGGCGGGGATGGTGCCGTGGCTGGAGGCGAACTGGGAAGCGAACTCGAAATCGCCCTCGGCCTGGGTCTTGAGGATGGTGGCAATCCAGTCGTTGACCGCCTTGCGGGCCTTGTCGTAGTCGATGTGGTAGGTGCCGTTGCCGTTGCGGGTAAAGGCGCCTGCCTCCTCGAAGAAATTGTAGCACATCATATTGGCGATACCGTGGGCGTCGGCAGCACCGAAACGCACGGAGCGCAGCAGGCCGACGATGTAGGTGGTGATGGCGTCCTCTGCGGTGATATTGTCGATTTCGCCCTTGTCGATAAGGCTGAGCACAAGGTGCAAGCCAATGATGTCGGCCTTTGCCTCTTCCCAGTTGGAATTCTCGGTCTTCATCGCCTCATCCACGGAACCCTTGCCGTTGATGGTCTGCTTGATGCCCAAGCCGTGGCCCACCTCGTGGAAGGTAACGTTCCAGAAGAAGGCATCGAAGTTGATATGGTTCTGCTCGGAGGGCTCAATGACGAGTTCTCCGATGGGCTTCATAATCATATCGAACTTAGCGCGCATCGCATTGCGGAGTTGGAAGCGACGGGAGCCCTTGAGGGCCTGCACCTTGTCGTCGTTAGGCAGGTTAATGGCGATAGTCTTGCCACCCGCGTTGCAGTCGCCACCGTAGAAGATGACGTCATAGACGTTCATATCGGAGGAGGTGCCGGGCACATAGTTCTTGTATTTGGGATCGCAGGGCAGTTCCTTCTGGAGCTGCGGGAGCATCTTGACAAACTTGGAGAGTTTGCCGCTCTCCTCCTCGTCCTTCACCAGCACAAAAGCCTCGTAGGAGGTCTTGATGGAGTTGAGCTTGTCGTCGTAGTTCTCGATAGGGCCGAACACGAAGTCGAGTTTGGAGTCCTTCATATCCATCCAGGCGAGGTCGCTCTTGAAGTAGTCGTCAGTGAGGAGGGCTTTCTTTCTTTCGGTGAGATATTTTTTCATCGACTCGTTCTGGCAGATGTCGATGGCCTTGTCAAGCAGGTCGCAAACCTTGGTGATTTTGCTCTTGTAGTGGTCGTGGTACCAGACGGTCTTGAGGGCGCCGTTCTCGTCGCGGACAAGGACAGTGTAGTGGGAGGCCTTGTTCTCGTCGCGGTAGGCATTATACTCCTCAAGGGTAAGGTCTTGCGGATAGTAGCGGCAGGTGGCCGGTTTCTCCTTGTAGTCGGGCACGAAGGGCCTGTCGTCGTCGAGGCGGTCCCACGGGCCGTAGTTGATCATCGCGAACTCGCGCATCCAAGGGTCCTTGAGGCTCTCCATTTTCTTCTTGGAGCCAAAGGTCTGTTCCCAGAAGAGGTCGTCCATAATCTGGCCGATTTCGAAGAAGATGGGGATGAGTTCCTTGTCGTTGGCGCTGAGTTTGGAGAGGTCCGTGGTGAGGTCGAAGGGGGCGTACTCTTCCACTTTGAGTTGGAGTTCGCTCTTTGGAGCCTCTTCTGGAGTGTCAGTTTTCTTCTGTTTGCAGGCGGGCATCAGCAAAGCGAAACAGCCGAAGGCGACGATGACTGTGGTCAGTTTTTTCATAACAATAGGGTTTAGATGATACTTTCTGAAAAGGAGTGGCAAAAATACAAAAATTATAAACGGGGCAACGGGCGATTGAAAAAAAAGAGCGACGGGAGAAGTCACCATAAATGAGGATAAAAAAGTTTGGAGAATCATCGAAAAAAGATATTGGCCGATTGGAAAAAAAATCATATCTTTGCAGTCGCTTTTTTTGCGCTTAGAAAAACAACTCATAACCAAATTAATAACTTGTAAAAATAAAAAAATTATGGCATTTAAAGGAGCTTTAGTTATTGACACTGAAAAGTGTAAAGGTTGTGGCGTCTGCATCACGGGCTGCCCCAACCAGTGCATTGGGCTTTCCAAGAAAGTAAATGCAAAAGGTTACAATTACCTTGAGATGACAGCTGAGGACAAATGTATCGGATGTGCCAGCTGTGCAGTGATATGTCCGGACGGCGTGATCGAAGTGTATCGTGCCAAGGAATAGTCCGGAGACAATTATCTTATGAATTAACAACAATTACAAATTAAACTACTTAGTAAAATGGCAAAAGAATTAAAATTAATGAAGGGTAACGAAGCCATTGCTGAGGCTGCCATCCGCTGCGGTGCCGACGGTTATTTCGGATATCCCATCACCCCGCAGAGTGAGGTGCTTGAGCACTTAATGGCTGAGAGACCATACCTGACGACCGGAATGGTTGTGTTGCAAGCCGAGAGCGAGTTGGCCTCCATCAATATGGTGTATGCCGGTGCTGCTGCCGGAAAACGCGTTATGACCTCCTCCTCTTCCCCCGGTTTCTCCCTGATGCAAGAGGGTCTTTCCTATATCGCAGGCGCTGAGCTGCCCGCACTGTGCGTGAACGTCGTGCGTGGCGGTCCCGGCCTCGGAACCATCCAGCCTTCCCAGTCCGACTATTTCCAGACCACCAAGGGCGGCGGTCACGGTGACTACCGTCTGATCACGCTGGCCCCGGCCTCCGTGCAGGAGATGTACGACTTCGTGGAGCTCGGCTTCGACCTGGCTTTCAAATACCGCAACCCGGTCGCCATCCTCTCCGACGGCGTCATCGGCCAGGTGATGGAGAAGATTATGATTGACGACTACAAGCCTCGCTGGCCTGACGAATATATCGAGAAGAACTGTCCTTGGGCCGCCACTGGCCACCGTTCCACCGGCAAGCACAGAATCGTCACCTCCCTCGAGCTGGAAGCCCTCAAGCAGGAAGCCATCAACAACCGCATCCAGGCCAAGTACAGAGAGTGCGAGAAGAACGACACCCGCTATGAGGCCATCCAATGCGACGATGCCGAATACCTGTTCGTCGCTTACGGCTCCGCTGCCCGTATCTGTATGAAGGCCGTCGAGCTGGCCCGTGCCGAAGGCATCAAGGTCGGCCTCGTGCGCCCCATCACCCTCTGGCCCTTCCCGACACAAGCCGTCAAGGAGATCGGAGGCCGTATGAAGAAGATTATGAGCGTGGAAATGAACGCAGGACAGATGATCGAAGACGTGAAGCTGGCCGTCGAGGGCAAGGTGCCCGTCGAACACTACGGTCGTTACGGCGGTGTCATCCCCACCCCGGTCGAGATCTTCGAAGCCCTGAAAAAAATGGTCAAATAATAAGCACTTGAAATTATGACAAGAGAAGATATAATCAAACCCGAAAATCTTGTGTACAAACGCACTCCGGTCTTAACGGATGCCACAATGCACTATTGTCCAGGTTGCGGTCACGGCGTCGTTCACAGAATCATCGCCGAGGTGATCGAGGAAATGGGCATTCAAGACAATGTCATCGGTATCTCCCCCGTGGGATGTTCCGTGCTGGCATACAACTATTTCGACATCGACTTCGTGGAAGCCGCCCACGGTCGCGCACCTGCCTGCGCCTCCGCCATCAAGCGTCTCCGTCCCGACACGTTCGTGTTCTCCTATCAGGGCGACGGCGACCTGGCCTCCATCGGATGCGGTGAGGTGATGCACGCCTGCAACCGCGGCGAGAACATCACGATGATCTTCATCAACAACGGCATCTACGGTATGACCGGCGGCCAGATGGCCCCCACCACCCTCGAGGGTATGGAGACCGTCACCTCCCCGTACGGCCGTGACCCGAAGATTATGGGACACACGATGCGCATCACCGAGGCCCTGGCCCAGCTGCCCGGCACCTACTACGTGACCCGCCAGGCTGTCTATACCCCGGCCCTCGCCCGCAAGTGCAAGAAAGCCATCCGTATGGCCTTCGAGAACCAGAAGCTCAACAAGGGCGTCTCCTTCGTCGAGGTGACTTCCAACTGTAACTCCGGCTGGAAGATGACCCCCGTCCAAGCCAACAAGTGGATGGAAGAGAACACCCTCAAGTACTTCCCGCTCGGCGATATGAAGGTGGACGGCAAGTTCGATCCCAAGTTCATCGAACGCGTGGCCACTTTCGACCAGCCCAATGAGACCATCTTTTCATTGAGAAAAAAATAATAACCTTAAATTCACAAAGAAATGACAGAAGAAATTATCATAGCAGGCTTCGGCGGTCAAGGTGTGCTCTCAATGGGTAAGATCCTGGCCTACGCCGGCATTATGCAAGACAAGGAGGTCAGCTGGCTTCCTTCCTACGGCCCTGAAATGCGCGGCGGCACCTCCAACGTCACCGTCATCCTCAGCGACGAACGCATCTGTTCCCCCTACCTCAACCAGTTCGACACTGCCATCATCCTCAACCAACAGTCTATGGACAAGTTCGAGTCGGCAGTGAAGCCTGGCGGCCTCCTCATCTACGACCCCAACGGCATCTCCCACCACCCCACCCGCAAGGATATCAACATCTATCAGGTGGCTGCCGCCGACAAGGCCAATGAGCTCGGCATCGCCAAGTTGTTCAATATGATCGTCCTCGGCGGTTTCCTCAAGATTAAACCCCTTGTCACCCCCGAAATGCTCCACAAGGGCCTCGAGAAGTCCCTGCCCGAACGCCACCACCACCTCATCCCCAAGAACGAGGAGGCTGTGGAAATCGGCAAGAGCATCCTTACCCCGTATCATACCATTTAATATATACCATAATTTAATCACAATGGCATCCCCTACGGATGCCATTTTTTTTTATTTTTGCGCCTCCAAAAAACAACCCCTATGAGTGAGACCATTTTCTTCGTATGCTTCCTGATTCTCATCGCTTTCCTGCTGGCGATGGACCTTGGCGTTTTCCACAAAAACGACAAGGAGGTGACCTTCAAGGAGTCCGCCTTCTGGACCGGTGTCTGGGTCACCCTGGCCCTGGCCTTCTTTGTCTTCATCCGCTGCGAAGGCAACCTTATCCACAATGTGCACGACAACGAGTCGCTTGTGGAAATCAGCCAGAAATACCACGAGGACATCGCCATTGACGCCAACGCTCCCTTTGAAGAGAATCTCAAAACATACAGGAAGAACCTCGCCCTCGAATACATCACTGGCTACGCGATGGAGGAGACCCTCTCCATCGACAACATCTTCGTGATGATTATGATCCTGATGTCGTTCGGTGTGGAGAAGAAATACTACCACCGCGTGCTCTTCTACGGCATCCTGGGCGCCATCGTGCTAAGGTTCCTGTTCATCTTCGCCGCCGCCGCACTCATCCAGAAGTTCCATTGGATACTCTTTATCTTCGGCGGCATCCTCATCTACTCCGGCGTCAAGATGTTCCTCGAACGCAACAAGGAGGAGCGCATCGACGTGGAGAACCACTTTGTGGTGAAATTCCTCACCAAACGCAAACTCAGCGTTCCCTATTTCGACGGCCACAACTTCTTCACCAAGGTGGACAGCCGCTGGCTCTGTACACCTCTGTTCATCGTGCTGGTCATCATCGAGCTCTCCGACATCGTCTTCGCCTTCGACTCGGTGCCCGCCGTTTTCTCCGTCACCAACGACCCCTACATTGTCTTCTTCTCCAACATCTTCGCCATTATGGGATTACGTTCCCTCTTCTTTATGCTGGAGAGCGTGCTCGACAAGTTCTGGTTCCTGAAAATCGGTTTGTCCATTCTGCTCACCTTCATCGGCGTGAAGATGCTGCTGCCCCTTATCCACCTCCACATCGGCACCGTCGTCTCCCTGTGCGTCATCCTGGGCATCCTCTCCCTGAGTATCGTCATATCACTGCTCTTCCCGAAGAAGAGAGTTGAGGCGTAAGACTTGAGACGTTATTTCGCAAATCGTAAATCGCAAATCGTAAATCGCAAATCGCACATCGCAAATCGCAAATCGTCACTCCGGATCAATGCAGAACCGGTAGGGACGGAGGGCGTCCTCGCCGGCGTAGTCCACGCCAATGCGTGGGGTAATCAGGATTTTATCTTCAGGGATTACAACTCCCCGGTCTTCCAGCCAGATGGTATTGCCGTCGAGCGGGGTGCCGTTGTCGGCCACCGTAAGGCCCAGCGCCTTGCAGAGCTTGCCCGGCCCGTCGGTCAATGCGGGACTCACGACGGGCTTGCCCGTGCGCTGCAGCATCAGTTCGCCGCCGTGGGTGGGCACAATGCCGCGCACCAGCACGGCGTCGGGCACGTCCTCCTCATTGGTGACGAAATTCAGCATCGAGTGCATCCCGTAGCAGAGGAACATATAGACCACTCCGCCATCGTGGTACATCATCTCGTTGCGGCGCGTGCGACGGCCGCCGTAGGCGTGCGAGGCGCGGTCGCCCACCCCGTTGTAGGCCTCCACCTCGGAGATGATGCCACCCGCCAACTGCCCGTCTTTCATTGTGAAAAGATATTTGCCCAGCAGGTCGCGCGCGATGGACACCACATCGTGTTGTAAAAAATACGATTTTTGCAGCCGATTCATTAAGATGAATTTTTCGGCAAAAAAACAAAAAAAATGCATTCGGACTGCAACATTTTTTCGCCAAATTCGTCTTATCTATTGTCTTTGTATGGTAACGAAAGAAGAACAAAAACTGATAGACGGATGCATTCAAGGAAAAACTGAAAGCCAAAAGCAGTTGTTTCTTGAATATGGTCCCCTTGTCAAAGGGATTTGCCAGCGTTATGCGGCCAGTCCCGAAGAGGGCGAGGATATGTTCCACGACGTCTTCGTCTTCATTCTGATCCATTTCAAGGACTACAATAAAATCACCTCGCTCAAGGGATGGATTTATCGGATAGCCATCAACAAGGCGGTGGACCACTATCGGAAGAGCCGAGCCGCCAAGTTCACCCCCATCGAGAACGAGGAGTTTGTGGTCAGCGCCCCGCAGACGCCGATTCCGGAGGTGCTCACGATGGACCAGCTGGTGGCGTTCATCAACGAACTGCCCGACCGGCAGCGGACCGCCTTCAACCTGTTTGCGATTGACGGCTACCCGCAGGAGGAGGTTGGAAAAATGATCGGCGAGACGCCCAACAACGTGCGCACTCTGGTCTTCCGGGCCAAGAAGCGCCTGCAAACACGCATTCGGAACTACCTCAACCACGAGGAGTTTGAACTATAACGACAGATAACAACAACGAAGAAAGAGATACGATGAACCTGAAAGAAAAATTCGAGAACTACACGCTGCCCGTGGACGAATCCGGCTGGGAGTCCATCGCCAACGACCCCGCACTGGTGCGCTACAACCGCGGGCGGCTCATACGCCGCATTTGCGGATACGGCATCCCCGCCCTTGTTGTCACGGCCGTTGTGGCCACAGCCCTCTTCATACTCGGGGCACAGCACCGGGCAATGCCGAAGGATCCCGCCGTCACCCCGGCGGCTGTCTCCACCCCGACGGCACCCACCTCGACAGAAGTTTCGGTCCCGACAACGGTCACCGCACCCGCACCCACAACGGCTGCCACTCCCGCTACTGCCGCGCCCGTGACGGAGAGCACCCCCAACAAGGCCGCTGGCGTCTCCACCCCTCAAGTCGCCCCCGTCCCGCAAGTGGCAACCGTTCCCGTCAGCGCTGCTTCGAACCCGACTCCGGCAACATCTCCTGTTGCTGCAACAACTCCCGTCCCCAAGAGTGTCGCCACCCCGAAGAGCACCTCTCCCGTCACCACGCACCCCGCCACACCCGTGACCGTGACGGTTCCCGACGAGGCCAAAAACGCCGAAGCCGACACGCCCGAGGAGCCCGTTTCTGAATACGAGTTTTACATTCCCAACGCCTTCACGCCCAATGGCGACGGCATCAACGACTTGCTCTATTTCAAGGCCAACTTCGAGCCCCGCACCTTCGAGGTCGCCATCTACAACCGCCGTGGCGAGCAGGTGTTCCACACTCGCACTATGGAGATTGGCTGGGACGGCAACTTCCAAGGCCGTGAACTCCCCGGCGAGGTCTATACTTACGTCATCAAATACACCGATCCCGACAACAAAGTTCTCAGTCGCCGCGGACAAGTAATCATCATCCGATAAAGCAACACACGATGGCCTTTCTTGACAGAAGCACGCCCCCCGCACCATATCCCGTCACAGATATCACGCTGACCGCCCCGAGACGACACGTTCTCCCCAACGGCATCCCGCTCTTCGTCATCGACAACCCCTCGCTGGACCTCATCCACCTGACCGTCGAAGTGGGTGCCGGCGCGCTGCACGAAAGCCAGAAGCACGTGCTCTCCTTCGCCTATTTGCTGCTCAAGGAGAGCTCGCCCAAGCACAACGCCACCGAAATGGACGGACTGCTGGACTTCTACGGCGCCACTTGCAGCGTCAGCGTCACCCTGGAGAGCATCAAAATCAAAATCACCTTCCCCAAGAAGAATGTCGCCGACATCCTGCCCTCCATTTTCGAGTTTCTCTCCACGCCACACTATCGCGAAGAGAATCTTGCCCTTTACAAAAGCAGGAGGGTGAAAGACCTGGAATACAACTCGCAAAAGACGAACGTGCGCTGCTCGCAATTGGCAAAAAACGCCCTGTTCGGCAATGAAATGGCCGCGGGCCAATTCTCCACCAGAGAAAATCTGATGGCAGTCACCATCCCGCAGATGGAACAAAGCCATCGGGAGACCTTCTGTGCCGAGAACATACGGATGTTTGCCACGGGCAATTTCGACACAGAGCTGGAAAATTGCATCAGCCAGCTTTTTGAGCAAATACCGCACGGAAAGCGCGCCGCCGAGATTCACGACCTCACCCTGTTCGAAGGGGTCAGTTCGCCCGTCTTCGAACAAATGCCCGACAGCGTGCAGTCATCCATAATGATTTGCCGCACCGGACCGGGCTACTGCGACGAGCAACGCCGTCCGCTCACCATCCTCTCCACCCTCACGGGAGGCTATTTCAGTTCCCGTCTGATGCAACGTCTGCGCGAGAAGGATGGTTTCACCTACGGCGTGTATTCCGACCTCACCTACTTCGGCAACCAATCGCTCTTCTCCATCAGCAGCGACGTGAACGTGCAGCACACCCAAGCGGCCATAGATGCCTGTTTCGAGGAGTTGGACCGCCTCTGTCGCGAGCCGATTCCCGACGAGGAGGTGGAGATGGTGAAGCACTATATAGAGGGCAGTCTCCTGCGCCGCGTGGAAAACTCGGTATCATACCTTAAACAGTACAACGACTGGCAGAGTTACGGCCTTGACGAAAGGGAATTCCAAAGGATGTTGCAGCAGGTGAACGATATCACTGCGGAAGAGTTGATGGATTTGGCAAAAATATTCTTCGAACACAATAAATTCACCCAAATCATCGTTGGTAATATTTTGTAACAGGAAAAAGAGATGCGGAAACTCCTCACATTTATAGCGTTGGCGATATGGACCTTCGGCGTGGCATTTGCGTATGAGCCGCCGACGCTGCAGTGTCTGCAACTCAACGACGCCACCCATCTGCACGTTACGTGGAGCAACTCCGCCGACTGCAGCCATTTCACCGCATACGACTTCTATGTGAACGGTGTCTTCAGCGAGACCTTCACCCCCAGCGGCACCTACACGCTGTGCAACTACAGCGGCCGTGATGTGTTGGTCGGCCCGGCTACAAACTACTCCTGCTACATTGTCGCCCACGACGAAAACGGCGGCACGTGGACCTCCAACACGCTGCAGATGCCCCAACTGACCGTCACCGTCAACACCGACAGTTCCCTGATTTACCTCAACTGGGAGTCACCCTCGTCAGGGTCGCTCGGCGGCACGTGGGGCAGTGTCTTCCAGATTTTCAAGCGCCGCTACTACGAGAACGAGTTCCCGCAGCTGCCCTTCGCCACCGTTCCCAACACCGTGACCTCCTACACCGACACTGCCGATGTATGCCGTAACGAGATTTTCTACCGCGTCAATATCAGCAACCGCTACCAGATCGGAGACTCGCTATACTCCACCTGTCCCTTCTCCACCTTCATCAAGTCGGCGGTGGTAATCGACCGGCAACAGCCAAACACTCCTATTCTGGACAGTGTGACGGTGGATGAGCAGAACCGCGTGGCGCTGGGGTTCCACGCCCCCGACTCTGCAATGGCCGGTTACATCGCCTACTATGAGGGCAACAACGGCTGGGAGCCCATCGACACCATTTTCAACACCCACTATTGGATTGACCCCAACGGCGACGAGCGCTGTTACCGTCTCGCCGTGCTCGACTCGTGCTACAACTGTTCCTCGATGACTACCGACCAGCAGTGCAACCTCAACATCTACGTCAACCAGACCGACGCCTGCAACAAGACCGTCTCTTTGAGTTGGAGCACCTACCCCAACCTTCAGGGCGGCATTGGCGATTATGAGCTCTTCCTCAGCACCGACCACGGCGCCATCTATCAGAGCATCGCTACTGTCACAGGCAACAACTACACCCTCACCGGTTTGGCGTTGAACACCCCGTACCGGGTTTTCGTGCGGGTGCACAACACCAGCCATACCGTCTCCGCATCCAGCAAACGCAAGGACTTCATCCTGGAATCCACGGCGTCCGAGGACTTTACCTATATCCGTTCTGTGTCGGTCATCGACAACCATCACATTGAGGTGCTGACGCACACCAGCGGCGATTCATTGCCGTTCACGGAAATTTACTTGCAGCGCAGCGACAACGGCACGGACTTCTCCACTATAGCCACGCTGCCCCACCACGCCGCCAGCGACTACACCTTCACGGACGCCTCCGCCGACTTCAACCGGCGCACCTATTTCTACCGCACTTGTGTGCTCAACAGCTGCAACACCGAGGGCGGTTACTCCAACATCGCGCATAACATCTTACTGCAGGGCGAGGCCACCACGGCCCAAGAGAATGTGCTGCAATGGAACAACTACGGCAGCGGTCCTGCCGACGTGCAACAATACCAGATCTCCCGCAAGATGGAGTTCGAGCCCACGTTCAACGAGATGCCCGACATCATCGCTCCGTCCAGCATCAATATGTACCACGACGACGTGGCGGCACTGTTCAGTGAAGGATCCAAGTTCACCTACTTCGTGACAGCCTACTTGCCTACCGATAAATACGGATTCAACGACATCAGCCTCTCCAATCAGGTGATGGTGCAGCAGATGCCCAACACTTACATTCCCAACGCCTTCACGCCCCAGGGAGAGGTCAACAATGTTTTCCTGCCCGCCAACACATTTGTCTCAGGCGAGCACTACAACCTGCGCATCTATGCCCGCACGGGCGAACTCATATTCCTGTCGCGCGACCCCAACATCGGGTGGGACGGCACCGCCCGGGGCAAGCCCTGTCCCATCGGGGTCTATATCTACAAGCTCACCTACTCGCGCCCCGACGGCACCTATTATGAGAAGACAGGCACCGTGACGCTTATTCGATAAGCCAAGAAAATCCACGCTTACATTTTCCTTACATCATAAACGGGTACCTCCACCACCTCTTGCAAGGCGGCGCGCATCCGCTCTGACTCCACCTTGAAACCTGTGGGAGAAACAGGATTGATGCAGATGGCCAGCAATTTCGGACGTTTCACCACCATCAGGCGGCCACCTTTCTGCAAAAAGCCGCCCAACACGATCGGGGAAACGAATATCTTGGTGAAATCTTTTACAATCAAGCAGATATCTTTTACATTGGGCTGCATCCGCAAATACTCCAGCATATTGTCGGTGACGATGCCGCTGACGAACAGCGTGGTGCCGTGGCTGAAGAGTTTGTCCTTGCACTTGGTAAAGAGCAGCGGAGAGGCAATGGGCAAAGGATACAGCACGCCCTCCTCGATGGCACAGATGCCCGGCTCCGACCACATCAGGGTCTCCGACAAGGGAGAGTCATATTCGGGCAGTTGTGTCAGTTGATACACAAAGCGCGTTTTGCTGACCACAGAGGCCAAGTCGGGGGCGATGGCCGCGCCCGTGGACAGGATCAGTCCCTCCGTGATGGCGGGCGAGGCCGGACTTTTGCGGGAGAGGGCGCCGTCAACGATGGTCAGGTCCACGCCCAACTCGTCCATCTGCCCGATGAGGGCACGCACGCGCTCTGTGGAGGCCGGCCCCGTCAGTATCACCTTGCCGCGCTGCAAAACACGGGCCGTGACCAGACGGCCCAGCGAGGTCATCTCGCCTGACACCTGGCAAATCTCCGACAGGAGTTGCCGCTGCCGGTAATGGTACTCCGACGTGACAAAAAACATCCCCTCCGCCAGCTCTATCTCCGGCTTCTCGGTCTGCGTCACCTGGTCGGTTTTCTCGCCGTCGAGGCCGATGGAGGTCACGGCAACCACTCTGTCGGTATGCTGAAGTTGCTCCAACACATAGTTCAAGCACACCGTCTTTCCGGTGTTCTTGGCCATACCCACAATCGAGAGGCTGCGCAAGGGCAATATACTGGAAATCAAATCTTCAGACACCTCAGTTGCAAAATCGTCGGTTTATTTGTTCTTTTTCATCAGTTCTTCAATCTCATCCACCTCCACCGGGGTGCCGGCAAACAGGTCGATAGGCTTGTCGGCCACGACAACGTCGGTCTCGATGCGCACGCCGATGCCCTCTTCGGCAATATAGATGCCGGGTTCGCAGCTAAGCACGTTGCCGGGTTGGAACACCCAGTCGCGCTGCCCCACATCGTGCACGTCCAAGCCGATGAAGTGGCTGGTATTATGCATATAGTATTTCTTGAACAAGGGGGCGGCGGGATCCTGGTTGGCCAGGTCTTCGCTCGTATAGAGGCCCAATTTGATGAGTTCCTCGTTCATTCTCTTGAAGACAAAATCATTGATTTTATGAATTGTCATACCCGGGCGGAAGCGCGGGATGGTCTCCTTGTATATGGTGAGCACCGCCTCATACACTTGCCGCTGGCGCGGGGTGAAAACGCCGTTCACGGGCACGGTGCGCGAGCAGTCGCCGGCATAGTTGGCATATTCCGCACCGAAGTCCATCAGCAAGAGGTCGCCGTCCTGCATCTGCTTGTCGTTCTTGATATAATGGAGGATGCAGGTGTCGGGGCCGGAGGCCACGATGGGGGCAAACGAGTGGGTGGTGGCACCGTTGCGGATCATCTCGTAGGTCAGCTCCGCCTCAATCTCGTACTCATAGCGGCCCGGGCGGATGGCGGTAAGGGCACGCTCAAAGGCCTGCCGAGTGATCTGGCAGGCTTGTTTCAATGTTGCCAATTCCTCGGAGGACTTGACCGCCCGCAGCGGATAGAGAATCGGGGCCAGGCGGCGGTAGTCGTGCAGCGGATAGTCCTTCTTGAGCTGCGCGGCAAAGCGCACCTCGTGGGTGGGGAAGGTCGGCTTGATGCGCGGGTCCTCGGGAATATGGAGATAGACGTGCTCGGAGTTCATCATCAGGTCGTTGAGTACACCCTCGAAGGACTCCGTGAACATCACCGTGCGGATGCCGGAGAGTTCAGAGGCCTGCTCACGGCTCAGCCGGTGGCCGAACCAGACAATCTTCTCGGGAGAGGGATTCTTGATGAAGAGAATCTCCCGGTAGTCTGGGTTGGGATGCCACGGGGCCATCGTCAGGAAGGTTTCCTCCTGGTCGATGCCGCAGAGATAAAGCAGGTCCGAATTCTGTCGGAACGGGTGTGTCGTGTCTCCGCAGCGGGGGTATTCGTCGTGCGACACCAGTATGGCGACCGAGTTGGGGGCCATCTCGCCCACCACGCGTTTGCGGTTGCGGGTGTAGAAACTGTTATCCAAAGGTTTGTAGCGCATATCTATAATACTTTTAATCTACTTGATGTTGATGAAGGGCACCGCACCGCCAGTGTATTCGGGCAGCTTGCCGTCCCATTTTTGCACTGCCTCGTATTCCACGAGTTTGGGGTTCTTTTCCAAAGCGTTGGCCTTGATGCGGATGGCTTCGGCCTCGGCTTCAGCCTTGATCTTGGTCTGCTTGGCCTGCTCCTCAATCTGGATGGTGACGTTCTTCGCCTTCAGGGCGTTCTGCTCTGCCACCTGTTTCTCCTTGATGGCTGTCTCAAACTCGTCGTCAAAATCGATGTTGACCAATTGGAAATGGATGTTCGTGAAATAGCGGTTGTCGAGGGTGTTGCGCAATTTGGTCTCGATCTCGGCCCTCACCTTGTCGCGGTTCTCCACAATCTGGGTGGCGTTGAAGTTGCCGAAACTGCTCTTGACTGCGCTGCGGATATAGGGTTCCACAATGCGGGTATGGTAGTCGTTGCCCACCTTCTTGATCAGCAGGCTCACGTTTTCAGTCACCAGGTCGTAGTTGATGGTGTAGGTAACCTCCGACGTCTGCACATCACGCGTATAGGAGTTCTCCGTGCCGTCGAATTTCTTCTGCTGCACGTTCACCTTCTGCACGCTCTGGATAAAGGGAATCTTGATGTGCAAGCCATCCAGGACCGCCTTGTCGTGGATTTTGCCGAAGGTGGAGAGCACGCCGCGCTCGGTGGACTTCACCGTATAGAATGAACTGAACAGCGTAAGCAAAAGGAAAAAGCCCAAAATGCCTAACAGCGTCCATCTTAAGGGTTTACGGGATGAATCTTTGATAGTAATCATAATAATTCTCTTTAAAGGTTTTCAAAATGCAAATATACAGTATTTTTCAGTGTAGCCCTCCCCAAAAAAACGAGCAGTTGGAAAGTGAACAAAAAAGAGTATTTTTGCAGCGGCAAAACGAATGTTTGCCACGTACTATAATCTTTTCGACTAACCTTTTAAAATCTTGAATATGAAACCGAAAATCGTCATTGGCAACTGGAAAATGAACAAAAACTTCGATGAAGCGGAAGAACTCATCAGCGAAATTGAAGAAAAACTGGAAAACTACAATCTTGAGACGGAGGTTGTGCTCTGTCCGCCTTTGATATACGCCGAGTTGGTGACCGACCACGCCAATGAGGAGGGCAGCCAGTTCTACGCCGGTGTGCAGAACGTGAGCGAATATGAGAACGGCGCCTACACGGGCGAAGTATCCGCCGAGATGCTGGCCAATATGGATGTCTCCTTCTGCATTGTGGGCCACTCCGAGCGCAGAAAATATTTCGGCGAAACCAACGCCATCGTGCTCAAGAAGATGCAGCGCCTGCTGGCCAACGACATCGTGCCGGTGATGTGCTGCGGCGAGTCCCTCGACGAGCGCAAGGCCAACCAACACTTCGAGGTGGTGAAGAAGCAACTCGAAGAGTCCGTCTATCAGCTCACGCCCGACCAGATGGAGCGTGTGATGATCGCCTACGAACCCATCTGGGCCATCGGCACCGGCGAAACCGCCACCCCCGCACAGGCACAGGAGATGCTCGCCTTCATCCGCAACACCATCGAGAAAAAGTTCGGCACCGAGATGGCCGTCAACACCTATATTCTCTACGGCGGCAGCTGCAACGCCAAGAACGCCCTCGAACTCTTCTCCCAGCAGGATGTGGACGGCGGACTGATCGGCGGTGCATCCCTCAAGGCCGACGACTTCGTGAAGATCATCGAGGCCGGCGAAACCGTCATCAAGGACAATTAAAACCGTTTTCCTACGTTAATCACCTTTGAGATTTTTCCTCAAGATGAAAAAAATCTGGCTTCCATTGCTGCTCGGCGTGTGGATCACGTTCCTCTTCTTGCCCGCTTGCGCGCAAGAAGAGGACCCCTGCACCCAAACAATGGACAAGGCCAGTGAAAAACTCTTCAAGAAGGCTCGCGACCTGCATAAAAGCGGCAAGAAAGACGAGGCCTTCGAAATCTACAACGAAATTCTGGAGGAACATCCCGAGTATTTGGAGGTCAACTACTACTACGCACTCGGGATGTACCTTCCCATTGAGGCTAATAACCTGCAGTCGAGGACCAAGAACAAGTCGGATGTGGACAAGGCGCTGGCCGCGTTCAACCGGATTTACGACGTCTGTCCCTATTTCAAAATCCACTGCAACTACTACGCTATGCGCCTGGCTTACGCCAACGAGCGGTTCCAGGAGGCCATCAAGTTCGCGCAGGTGATTGTGGACAATCCCGACGCCTTCACGGGCACCAAGGACACGATGCTGCAGGAGAGCAAGCTGCTCATTCGCCGCGCCACCTTCTTCGACAAGGTGCTCAACAACCCCGTGCCTTTTGACCCGAAAGCCGTGGATGGCATCTCCACCAAGGCCGACGAGTACCTCGGCACCCTCTCGCCCGACGGCAGCCTTTTCTACTTCACCCGCCGGCAGGAGGTCAACGAGGACAGTTTCTTCGGCAGCGAGAAGACCAAAAAGGAGTTCTTCAGCTTCAGCGAGAAGAAAAACGGCCAGTTCGGTGCCGGCAAACCCCTCGACGCGCCCTTCAACAACGCCCGCGGCGAGGGCAGCCCCACCATCAACATCACCAACGACCTGATCATCTTCGCCAAACTGATGCCCACCAACGTCAAGGGCCACTCCTACAACAACTACGACCTCTATTTTTCAGAGCTCATCGACGGCTACTGGACCGACCCGCAGAGCCTCGGCGCCAACATCAACCGTCCCGACTCTTGGGAGTCGCAGCCATCGCTCAGCTCCGACGGCAAGGTGCTCTTCTTCGCCTCCGACCGCCCCGGCAGCATCGGCGGCTCCGACATCTGGTTCTCGCAACGCAACAGCGACGGCAGCTGGCGCAAGCCCGTCAACCTCGGCCCCGTCGTCAACACCGAGCGGGACGAGCGCTCCCCCTTCCTGCACACCGACAGCAAAACACTCTATTTCTCCTCCGATGGACACGACTGTATCGGCGGACAGGACATCTTCTACTCCAAACTCGACGAAAAAGGGCAGTGGACCATCCCTACCAATATTGGCTACCCCATCAACTCGGAGGGGGACGATGTCAACTTCTTTGTAAGCCTGGACGGCAAGACCGGCTACTTCTGTTCCCGCAAACTGGGAGGAGGCGAGTCGGTCAGTGACTGGAACTTCTACCAGTTCGATTTGTACGAGGAGGCGCGCCCGCACACGATGTCCATCATCAAGGGCACCGTCCCCGCCGACGACGGCGACCTGGAAGGGGCCACCGTTGAGATTCGCGACACCGCCGCCAACGTCATCGCCACCGGCGTGGTCAGCGCCAACAACCAGAAGTTCGCCGTGGCTACCGAGGTCAAGAAAGACGACCCGCAGCCGCTCATCGTCACTGTCAAGAAAGAGGGACACTCCTACGACTCACAGGTCATCACCCCCGAGCAACTCACCGAGCCCGTCGTCACCAAGAACGCCGAGGTCAAGGCCATCGAGACCGGCAAGGTGTGCGACCTGCGCGACATCTACTACGAGACCAACTCCTACCAGCTTACCGCCAACTCCAAGATCGTGCTCGCCCTCTTCATCGAGTTTCTCAAGGAAAACCCCACGGTGAAGGTGGAGATACAGGGACACACCGACAACGTGGGCAACGACGACGCCAACCTCAAACTCTCCGAACAGCGTGCCAAGGCCGTGTATGACTACGTGGTGGGCAAAGGCATCCCCGCCAATCGCCTGCGCTACAAGGGATACGGCGAGTCTCAACCCATCGCCGACAACAACACGGCGACCGGACGCGCCAAGAACAGAAGAACCGTTTTCCTCATCTATGAAAAATAAAGCGATATACTTCCTCGGCATCGGAGGCATCGGAATGAGTGCCCTGGCCCAATACTTCATTGCGGAAGGGGCGCACGTTTATGGCTACGACCTCACCCCCTCCCCTATCACCGAGATGCTGTCGCGCAAAGGGGCCATTATCCATTACGACGAAAACTGCGAGAAGATTCCCGCCCACATCGACTTTGTGGTGCACACCCCTGCCGTGAGCACGCAGCACGCGGAGTACCAGTATTTCGTTCAACAGGGCATCCCCATCTACAAGCGGGCGCAGGTGCTCGGACACCTGACCGAGCGGATGCCCGCCATCGCGGTGGCCGGCACCCACGGCAAGACCACCACCACCTCGATGGTCACTCACCTGCTGCACCCTCAAGTGCCGGTGGCGGCCTTCATCGGCGGCATCGCCAAGAACTTCGACGACAACCTCGTGCTCGACCCCAACCCAATGATGGCCGTGGCCGAGGCCGACGAGTACGACCGTTCCTTCCTCACGCTCCACCCCTCCACGGCTATCATCACTGCAATGGATGCCGACCATCTCGACATCTACGGCACCCTCGACAACCTTGTGGCCGCCTTTCAGCAGTTCGCCCTCCAGTCGGGCACGCTGCTCATCGAGGAGCAGATTGCCGGCAAAATCACCCATCCGCGCAAGCGCGTGTACGGCACCCAGCCCACCGCGGACTACTACGCCCACAACATTGTGCTGAAGCCCAACTGCGCCACCTTTGACCTGCGCACCCCTAACGGCACCCTTACCGGTCTGCAACTGCACGCCAACGGGCTCTACAACGTGCTCAACGCCACTGCCGCCATCGCCGCCCTGACCGAAGAGGCCGGCACGCGCGGCGAGCTCAATAGCGTGCTCGCGCCAGACATCCTGCGCGAAAAGCTCAACACCTTCGCCGGCGTGAAACGCCGCTTCGACTATATCGTGGACAACGGCAGCCATATTTTCATCGACGACTACGCGCACCACCCCGAGGAGATGCACTCCTTCATCACCGCCGTGCGCAAAATATACCCGGGCAAAACCATCACGGGCATCTTCCAGCCACACCTCTACAGCCGCACCCGCGACTTTGAGCAGGCCTTCGCCGAGGTACTCGCCCAACTCGACCAAGTCATCCTACTGCCCATCTACCCTGCCCGCGAGCAGCCTATTCCCGGCGTCACCTCCGAGCATCTGCTCTCGCTCATCCCCAACGCCAACAAGAGAGTCCTGGCCAAAGACGAGCTGATTCCCTACCTCGCCACCCACCCGCAAGAGGTGCTGCTCACCATCGGGGCCGGCGACATCGACCGGCTCGTGCCCCAAATCCGCGACCTCATCCTTACCCAATGATAAAGAAAGATGCCTTGAGAGCATCTCATCAATACTAACACTACAATACCCTACTATCGTGAAACTGAGAACCTTACCACCCGCTTTCCTCCTGATCATATTGTCGTTTCCTTTGGCAGCGCAGCAAAAAACGACCGTCGATTACGTCGTTCGGGACTCTGGTCCCCTCAAAATGGACGTATATGTGCCAGCCGTGCAAAACGAGCATCACGCTTGCCTCATCTTTTTGTTCGGCGGCGGATTTATTTCGGGATCGCGTAACGACACCATACAGGTGAATCCTGTCGTGCGGTGGGCTATGGACAACGGCTACGTGCTCTTCGTCCCCGACTACAGACTGGGATTGAAGGGGGCTGGCAACTCCTCCATCATCTCGGGCATCAAAAAGTTCGACAATGCCATCAACTGGGCGGCGGAGGACTTGCTGTCGTGTGTGGACTACATCCTGAAGAATATGCTAAAAACGCCGCAGTTCACCATCGACCCGCAATACATCATCACGATGGGAAGCAGTGCCGGGGCCATCACCGCGCTGCAGGCCGACTACAAGCTGGGCAACCGCACGGGTGGCGCCAAAGCCCTGCCCGAGGAGTTCCGGTTCGCCGCCGTGCTCTCCTTCTCCGGGGCCATCTTCTCGCACAACGGCAGTATCAAGTACAAAGTGCACGCGCCCGCCCCCACGCTCTTCTATCACGGCACCGATGACAGATTGGTGACTTACAAGAAAATACAATTCGCCAACATCGGCCTTTTCGGCAGCAACAATCTGGCCAAACGTTTCAAGAAGTTCGATTATCCCTACTCCATCCATAGATACAAAGGTGCCGCCCACGAAATCGCAGGCGGCTATATCGCGGAATTCCGGAGCATCGGGATTTTCCTTGACGACTACGTGTACAAGCACCGGAAACTGCAACAGGACTTCCTCATCTACGACCCAAACATCCCGCAAATGCCCTGGTCAAGATACCGGGTCAGGGACCTCAAGCCCTAATCCTGCTTCAACTGCTCGCGGTTTCGCTTGATATACAAGAAATACAAGAAGAGGTCAATACTCACCAACGTGGCATTGAAAACATATAGCCAGATCACGATATCGCGGCTATACAGCAGTTTATGGACAATACCGAACAGATATCCCAGGATAATCAAGGACATAAAAAGCGGGCTCTTGCCGATGACCACCTTAGTGCGGAGCGACTTGGCGATAGACACAGGCCAACTGATTGCGAAACAACAGAGGAACAAGACCTCCCAAATGCTGAAACTTACCATATCCGACAAACGGTTTTTACATATAAAAACAACAATGCGCCCGGAAATGTTTGAGGCATCTTGGCCACGGACACATTCAAGACTGCAAAAATATAAAAATTAAAGATGCTTGATATGCCCCAAAATCAGTGCATTAACTTTTTTTAACATTTTTATTTAACTATAATTCAATTGTTTATGATTATTAATAAATCATAAAGGCGTTTTGTAATACTTTAAAAGGTACTTTTGCCGCCGTTTATTTACAGAAAGAATCATCTATAAAAACCGCAAAGATATGAAAGTACTTTTTGTTATTGATACCATAGACAACCATAATGGGACCAGCATTTCCGCCAGGCGTTTCGCATCCGAGCTGAGAAGCCGCGGGCACGAGGTGAAATTTCTCACCACCGGAGGGGCGGACGAAGAGCGTTTCGTTGTGCCCGAATACCATTTCCCGATGGCGGACGGACTGGTCCAACGTCACGGATTCAAATACGGCCAGGCGAAAAAGGATGTTATCCGCGAGGCTCTGGAATGGTGCGATGTGGCGCATTGCTATATGCCCTTCGGGCTGGAGGTCGCCACAAAGCGGATTGCCCTCGAGATGGGCAAGCCCTGCACGGCGGCATTTCACGTGCAGCCCGAAAATGTGTTGGCCACTTTCCATATGCAGAACTTCAAGTGGGCGAACACTATTTTTTACAATATACTGAACCGCAAATTTTTCAAATATTTCCGCCACATACACTGTCCAAGCCGTTTCATTGCCGACTATCTGGTCCACCTCGGGTACACGGCTGAAATGCACGTGATCAGCAACGGCTGCCCTCCGGAATTCCATTGGCACAAATGCCCCAAACCCGCGTGGTGTGCCGACAAGTTCGTGGTGCTGATGGTGGGCCGGCTGTCGCCTGAAAAGCACCAAGACACCATCCTGGAGGCCGTCAAACGTTCCGCATACGAAAAACAGGTCCAAGTAATCCTAGTGGGCAGCGGCTTGAGCGAACAAAAATTGCGCAAGAAAGGAAGAATACTGTCCAACCCGCCCCGTATCGGCTTTTTGTCCGACCAAGAGTTGATGGAGGTATTAGGGTACGCAGACTTGTACGTGCACGCGAGCGAGGTGGAACTGGAGTCCATCTCGTGCCTGGAAGCGATGGGCAGCGGACTGGTGCCGCTGATTTCAAGCAGCACGCTAAGCGCGACTTCCCAGTTTGCCTTGGACTGCCGCAGTCTGTTCGCGCCCCGGAAACCCCGGTTGTTGGCCCAAAAGATTGATTACTGGATTGAACATCCGGAGAAGAGAAAGGAAATGGAGAAAAACTACGCCGAGTCAATCCTACAATATAGCATAGCCCAATCCGTGACACATTTTGAGGCTATGCTGATGGAAGAAATATCAGAAAATGAAACGAACAAGAATCATTAGCATCGGACTTATAGTATGGTTTCTGTTCCCCGTTCTCACGGAGGCGCAATCCACGGCAACAGAATCTCCCATCCACAACGAGGACGGTTCGGTGACATTTGTGCTGCACAGCCCGGAGAGCCGAAGCGTGCGCCTGTATTGCGATTGCGATTTGCGAAGCAACCAGTACAATATCAAAAGGGATAACCTGCAATCCGTCCGTATGAATGCCGACGGAAACGGCCTTTTCACCTATACCACACCCCCACTCGCCCCTGAAGTCTATACATACCAATTCAAAACGCAGGGGCAAAGGCTGGTGGACCCTTGCAATGCGGATTCTATCCGCGTCTCCAACGGGAAACGCAGCGTGTTCGTGGTGCCCGGCTCCAGCCTTATGGACCTCTGCGTTGCCGACTCGCTGTCAGGGAGAACCGAACAGTGCGAGTTTTGGGACTCCGCTTGCGGAAAGGCGCGCCGTATCCTCCTATACCTGCCCCCTCAATACGACAGCGCGGGGCAAACCTATCCCGTCCTCTATCTGCTGCACGGCATCGACGGCAATGAGCAGGCCTGGCGCGACCGCGGGCGACTTATACAGATGGTGGACAATCTGATACGACAAAGCAAGGCCGAGCCGATGATTGTCGTGATGCCTGACGCCAACCCCCGGGGGCTCGTTGGACAAGACGAGAATGTGAGCCTAATGCAGAATCTGCTTCACTACGCTTCGTGGTTCCACCAGGATTTTGAGCGGATATTCCCGCAAATGGACAGTTTTTTGAGCGCCCGCTACTCTATCTCCTCCGATATGGAATTACGCGCTGTGGCCGGATTGTCGGCAGGGGCCTCGCAGTCGGCCGCGCTTGCCAATATGTACGAAAACGAGTTCCAATATGTGGGGCTGTTCTCTCCGATTGTGCATCGCAAGCAATTGCCGAGCCAACGGAACAGCATCTATTGGATTGGAACAGGTAAAACGGATATCTTCTATCCGCAAAGCAAGCGGTTCGTCAGAAAACTGCGCCAACAGCAAGTCCCACATCTCTATTACGAATCCTCCGGAGGGCACGTTTGGCGCAACTGGAGATTGTATTTGTCTGAATTCCTGCAATTTATTTTTAAAGACACTTCTAATGGCGCCGTCATTTGCGGAGAGAACAATCAACACCGGGAATGAATTGACACCCTAAAATGATTATCTTTGCAGCCCCAAGAAAAGATGTCATAATGCGCAATTCTCTTCTCCATATCATCCTGTTTCACATCACCTTATTGTTGGCCATCAGCGTGCAAGCGCAGGAGCGCGACCGGCTGGGCGAACTTGATGTGGTGTGCCGCAACGCTATCAGCATCACCCTGCAAAGCGGCGACCTCTTGTTCCTGAATGAGAACCAGTCGGCAATGGAACAGGCCATCACCGCCAGCACAGGGGAATACACACACGTGGCGCTGGTGGAACGCGACAGCACTGACGGCGTGTGGGTCATCGAAGCCTCACCAAAGTACGGCGTGCAGCGAATACCCTACAGCCAATTTGAAAGGGAAAACAACCTCGGATTCTTCGGAGGGAATATCGACATCTACCGTCTCACCGTGCCTTTCGACACCGCCGCGGTCATCGCACGTGCCAAGAGCCTCGTCGGGAAGACCTACGACGACGCCTTTCTGCCCGACAACGATGCCTACTACTGTTCGGAGCTCATCCAGGTGGCCTTCGGCGGTATTTTCCCGTCGAAGCCGATGAACTGGCGTGACGCCGACGGCAATCTGCCCGAATACTGGACAAGGCATTTTGAAGAACTTGGCGTTCCCGTTCCCGAAGGCGTTCCCGGCACCAACCCCACGGATATGAGCCGGTCGCCGCTGCTGAAGAGGCTGAAATAGCAAAGAACTCACCCTCTCGGCTGCAAGCTGCGCCGGTACTCGCTGGGCGAAAAGCCGAGGTGCTTGGTGCAGTAGCGGCTGAAATAACTTAGCGACGTGAAGTTCATACGGTCGGCGATCTGCGTGAGCGAGAGCCGTTCGTCGTCGAGATATTTCTTCAGGATAGGTACCGTGTGACGGTCGATGAAGCTGCTGACGCTATGGCCGGTGACGCGCTTGACCGTGGCGGAGAGGTACTTCGGCGACACGTGAAGCCGCTCGGCATAGTAGCTCACCTCACGCTCGGTGCGGCTGATGCCGGTGGCGAGCAAATCCATCAGTTGCCTGACAATATAGGCCGTGTGGTCGCTGTGGGTATCGGTGGCCTCACGGCGGGCGTGGAGCTCGAAGATGTCGTACATCATTGTCAGACAGAGACTCCCCATCATCTCGCGGTAGAAAAGCAGGTGGCGGTCGTTGAGGCGGTCGCGCAGGCGGCGAAGGTCCTCCAGTAGGATTTCCGCCTGACGGTCATCGGCCTTGATGACGGGGTTCTGGTTAAGGCTGATGCTGCCCCCGATGCTGTAGTTGTTTGACGGCAGCAGTCCGCCGAGATATTTGTTGTCGGCGGCGAACCACTCGACCCGCATTCCCGGGGCAGCAGCAAGGTTCTTCGCCCGGCTGGGGTTCGGCATCACCACCAGGTCGTTTTTCGCTATGTGGTAACATTTCTCGTTGAACACGAAACTCCCCTCGCCCGCCGTGCAGAGCAGGTGCATACAGGTGTGGCTCAGTTCCGGCACGTTCATCGCGAGGAAGTCGGTGGAATATTGGAAGTCAGGGCGTATTATCATTTTTTCACAACAAATATCACATCGGCAAGACTCGAATAGGTTTGCTTCTTGAAAGTGAAATCAATCTTCTTTAGCGACTGTTTTGTGAATCTGTCGAGATAGTGTTGCACTTCGGGCTCTATCAGCGAAAATGCACGCTTCATCTTCCACGATTGGCTCATGTCAGTGGAATCGGCAAGAATGAGAAAGAGCCTGTTCTCGGCCCCAAAACGCATCTCGCCTTGATGTGCATAAAGCCAAGTCATTAATTCGACAGGGTTGTTCTGTGCATCCTTGATGACCTCGCTTTTAACATTGTTCAGTGAATTGATAATATTATCGTGTCCTTGCTCCCGAAATTTCTCTGTAAGCGTATATATTTGCTGTGATTCTGAATCACCAGCACTTGACACAATTCCAAACTCTCTCCCTTTTGTTTTCAACCATGACAAAACACTCTTGCCCAATTTCAACTTGATTTTTTCGTCCATATATTGATTGGGAAAGAATGTCACCTTCAAATCAACAGGGAAATCATCAATGAAAAAGTCAACGCTTTTTATCTCACCAGCAGCGGAGACCACCTTAGGATGACGTTTGAATAGAGATTCTATAAGAAAGGAAGTCCAGTTGTTATACCAACTGTTTTGCACGTAGTTCCATGCGTTATTGGCAATTTCGCCCTGCTTGCTCACCAAATCATCGTATTTGCTGATAACCTTGACATATCTGCTCACCAAATGTTTGTCCAACGAATTGTTTTGGTCGCCGCCCCATGCGTAATACTGCACTTTGTAGAGATCGGCTTTAAGTTTCTCCTCGTCAATGCCCATTGAAGTGTACCACTCGTGGTTTTTACTTTGCAAATAATTGTCAAGCATTGACTTAGCGTCTTGACGCTGCTCCATCAATTCAAAAAGTTCAACATTCTGTTCGGTAATCTTAGTCGATGTCAATGTCAGTCCATTGTCATTTAAGAACTGTTTCATCTGTTTGCCGCGACTTACGGCACGCACTTTCAGCCAAAGCAAAGCATTGGCATCATTGTTGAAAGCATACAGGTTTTGAGCACGGAACGCTTTGTCCCACTTTTCAAAATTGTTCATTTGTTTTCTATTTAGGTGTACAAATCAGAAGGATCTCACTGCTGCCTGCCACACTGCCTTTTCCGCCACGGCCTGCACTATACGTTTTTCTTTCGACAGCCACATCGCGGTAGGGTTCTATCATTGCCTTCATTGTATCAATGTCAGGATAACTGCGGTCATTATAGCTCACAAGCCACATAGGAATCTTCTGCGACAACTCAAACATGCATTGCAGATTATGGATGGCCTCGCCGTTCTTATCAAAGCCGCTATGGCGTTTGGGCTCGTATCGCTTCGTCCCATTTACAAACTGCTTGTCCTTCCAATATTCCACAAATGTTTCGAGCAGATGGTAGAACGACTGGTAGTCTGCATGGCTGTTGCAATAAGGGGGGTCAAAGTAAACGAGGTCGATGCCTTCAAGCTTTGGAAGCAAATCAAGCGTATTCTCATTAAAGCTCATATTTTGCTCCTTATTATCGAATATGGCCGCATTATATTGAGGTAGTAATTCCAAAAACAATTCTTTTAGTGGCCGTATGAGACTTCGATTCCTTTTGACCCGAGCCGGATCGGCAGCGTAGTTGAGGGCCTGCGTATGGGCAAAATGGCCCATTGTAACCTTGCGTGTCATGCTCCTGCACATTACAGCCAAGGCCAACGATTGTTTGTAATGATTGTCGAGCCTATGAATGTTGCTTCTGAAACTATCAGCAAAGGCGGCCTCCTCCCGAATGAAGAATAAATCCGAAAACAAACGCTCCATCAGATTGTATTCCTCCGGGTTGCTGTTTTCTGAAAAAAGGATATCCACATCGGCAGGGGAAAGCCTCTCGTTGTCGTTTTCAACCAACGCCTTGCCAATATGGTTGTTGAAACTCATGAAGTCGTTCGTCAGCGTCTTTTTCCCTAACTGCTTCATCATGTATGCGATAGACTGAGAACCTCCAAAGGCATCCAGAACGGTATGCGCACTTTCGGGGATGAACTGAGCAATCCATCCTCTATGTACAAATTTAGCACCAAGATATTGAGGCTCGGGAAATCTGTATCCTAAAAAACTATTATCTCCAAACAAATCACCGTTCATATAACTCGAAAACGCCATTTATATTCAGCGGCAAAAATACACAAAATAATCCATACCATAAACTCAAAACAAAAACTGAAACTTTTCTGCAATTTGTGAAAACAATGATACTTTTTGTGAAACTTTCAGATTAGAAAACATTGTATTTTTGCCTCGTCAAAATGACAGAGATTATAGACACGTTATAAAACAAAGAAAAACGACACATTATGCAAGAAATTATCGTTGACCCGAGACAAAGCACACCCGAGGAATTGGCGGAAGGGATGCGTCAGGCGCAGACCTTGTTCAAACTGAACCACACGATGCCCTACACTGACGAGTACAACGCGCTCGCCGAAGAGTTATTCGGCCACGATGTGTTTGCGGATGGCGGATTCGTGATGCCCGGACTGACGGGTGTCTGTTTCGACCGCGTGAAGCTGGGCCGCGGTGTGAAAATTATGAACAACTGCCTGATGATGGCCCGCGGCGGCATCACCATCGACGACAACGCAATGGTCGCCGCCAACGCGCAGCTCATCAGCAACAATCACGACCTCCACGACCGGATGCTGCTCACCTGCAAGCCCGTCCACATCGGCAAGGACGCCTGGATCGGTGCGGGTGCCACCATCCTGCCCGGCGTGACCGTCGGCGACAACGCCGTGGTGGCCGCCAGCGCTGTGGTGACCAAAGACGTGGCCCCGAACACAATTGTTGGTGGCAATCCGGCGAAATTGATTAGAGTGATTGATGAGCAGTAAATATTGAATTAGGAATTAAGAATTGAGAATTGAGAATTATGGAATACATCAAATTGAATAATGGCGTGGAGATGCCAACTTTGGGCTACGGAGTGTTTTTGGTGAGCCCTGATGAATGCGAGCGTTGCGTGAGCGATGCGCTGAGCGTTGGCTACCGGCTGATAGATACAGCACAAGCGTATGCCAACGAGGAGGGAGTGGGTAACGCCTGGCGCAAAAGTGGCCTGAAACGAGAGGAGGTTTTCCTCGTGACGAAGGTATGGATCAGCAATGCTGGCGAGGAGAAAGCAGCCAAGAGTATTGACGAGAGTCTGCGCAAACTGCAGACTGAATACATCGACCTGCTGCTCATCCACCAGGCCTACGGCGACGTGTTCGGCACCTGGCGGGCGATGGAGAAAGCCTATCGCGACGGCAAGGTGCGTGCCATCGGCGTGAGCAACTTCCAGGCGGGCCGTTTCTTCGACTTCGCCCACTATGTGGACGTAAAGCCGATGGTGAACCAGCTGCAGTGCAACACGCTGATCCAGCAGACGGGCATCGAGCTGCTGATGAACGACTTCGGCACAAAGATGATGGCCTGGGGACCGTTGGGCGGTCAGGGCGTCGAGGGGGTCGTGAAGAGCGAGGAGCTGGCGAAGATCGGCGCAAAGTACGGCAAAAGCGCGGCGCAGGTGGCCCTGCGTTGGCTCACCCAGCGCGGCATCGTGGCCATCCCCAAAAGCAGCCACAAGGAGCGCATGCAGCAGAACCTCGACGTCTTCGACTTTGCCCTCACCGACGACGATCTGGCTCAGATTGCCACGATGAACCAGCACGACACCGGCACTGTCAACTTCAACGATATGAACTTTGTGAAGTATCTTATTGAGAATTACGGATAAAATTGATGACTATCCTGTCGAGCCAGACTTCGCTCCCGAGGTGGGCAGCGACACCTACAAGAAGTTTGTGGCAGCAAAGGTCCCTATGCTGTTCCTCTTCGGCGACTACATCGAGAACGGCCCCGAGGACATCCAATCTACAGTGTTCTGGCAGACGGTGCTGAACCAGTGCCGCGACTTCGCCAAGCAATAAGCCAGATCATGGTCGTCAGGCAGATTAACGGGTTCTGTCTGTTGGACGAACCAAAAAGTGAATAAATAGAACCCGCCATACATATCAATGATGAACTATGTGGAATTTCCCGACCGCAAAGGATCGGACAAGAACGAATCGACAAAAGAAAAGAAAAACAGCTCGGCAAAAATGCCACAGGGCGGCGGCTCGTGGATGTGGGGGCTTGTATGCGTGGTCTGCCTGCTGCTGTTGCTAAACTACTTCATCACCCCCTTGGCGACAAGCCACAGCGTCGAGAACACCGACTATGGCACCTTCGTCACCACCGTGGAGTCGGGCAAGGTGAAGCAGGTGGTGATCCAAGAAAACCAGATCTATTACACCACTGCCGACAAGACCTATCGCACCGGAGCCGTCGATGACCCCGGTCTGGTGGACCGTTTGCTCGAGGCCTCCAGTCCCAACGACAGCGGCAAGATCGAATTCGTGCAGAAAGTGCAGAGCCAGCAGTCGCCCATTGTGCAGTTCCTGCTATGGTGGATTCTGCCCGGTCTGTTGTTCTACCTGATGTTCCGTGCCATGTCGCGTCGTATTGGCAAAGGCAACAGCGGAATGGGTATGGGTATGGGCAATTTCATGTCGTTCGGACAGAGCGGTGCCAAAGTCTATGCCGACACTGACGTCAAGACACGCTTTGCCGACGTGGCCGGACAGGACGAGGCCAAGGCCTCGCTGCAAGAGATGGTCGATTTCCTGCACGACCCGAAGAAATACACCGCCCTGGGCGCAAAACTGCCCAAGGGCGCTCTGCTTGTGGGTCCTCCAGGTACCGGTAAAACGCTCATAGCCCGCGCCGTGGCTGGCGAGGCCGGCGTGCCGTTCTTCTCGATGTCGGGCTCCGAATTTGTGCAGATGTTCGTCGGCATGGGAGCCGCCAAGGTGCGCGACCTCTTCAGCGAAGCGGCCAAGAAAGCCCCATGCATCGTCTTCATCGACGAAATCGATGCCATCGGCAAGAGTCGCGAAGGCCAGTTCGGCAACAACGACGAACGCGAGCAGACCCTCAACCAGTTGCTGACCGAGATGGACGGTTTCGAGGGCGACAAGGGTGTCATCATCCTCGCCGCCACCAACCGTCCCGACAGCCTCGACAAGGCCCTGCTGCGCCCTGGTCGCTTTGACCGCCGCATCCAGATGGAACTGCCCGACCTCGAAGGACGCAAAGCTATCATACAGGTGCACCTGAACCACGTGAAACACGATGCCATCGACCTCGACGTGGTGGGTCGCGCAACGGCAGGCTCGTCGGGTGCCGACCTGGCCAACATCGTCAACGAAGCTGCCCTGCGTGCCGTAAGGCAAGGGCGTCCGACAGTGACCACTGCCGACATCGAAGAAAGCGTCGAGACTGTTATGGCCGGCGAACAGCGCCGCAACGCAGTCATCTCGCCCGAAGAAAAACGCATCATAGCCTACCACGAGGTGGGTCACGCCATGGTGGCAGCGGCACAGAGCAACTCGGCTCCGGTGCACAAGATCACCATCGTGCCCCGCACGTCGGGTGCTTTGGGCTATACGATGCAGGTTGACGAGGGTGAGCATTTCCTCTACAGCCGCCAGTACCTGCTCAACAAGCTGGCCACCCTCACCGGCGGTCGCGTGGCCGAAGAGCTCATCTGCCACACCTGCACCACTGGCGCCAGCAACGACATCGAGCAGGCCACCAATCTGGCACGCGCCATGGTGACCCGCTATGGGATGAGCGACCGCTATGGGATGATGGCTCTCGAAACGCGCGGCAACACCTATCTTGGCGGCGGTTCGAATATAGCCTGCAGCGACCAGACGGCCGCCGACATCGACAGCGAGGTGCAGCGTATGATTGCTGAAGCCAAAGACAAAGCCTCGCGGATTATCGCCTCTCGAATGGACAAGATGCACGCCGTGGCCGACTACCTGCTTGAGAAAGAGACCATCACCGGTGAAGAGTTTATGGCTATCCTCGAAGAGAAATAATGGAGCGAGCAATGTTTCGAAAGTGCAGTTGGCTGTCATAAACCCTCGCGGCCTACTTCAGCTGGAGCGGCAACACCGGGGCGGCGGCGAAACACATCGTCAAGGCAACGCCCAAAAGCGCCCACCGCAACGGCATCTGCATCGTCACCAAGGAGATGGGCGGCCAAGGCATGGACAAGAAACAAGGCCAGATCGACAAGTGGCTGAAGGAAATTGGATATTGAAGACCTTTGAAATGAACAAATTAATTGGATTTAGATATGGAATACACAACATTAAACAATGGAGTGAAAATGCCGATGGTTGGGTTCGGCGTTTTTCAAGTGAATGACCAGAAACAGTGCCAGATGGCTGTTGAAAATGCTATTGAAGCGGGTTATCGCAGCATCGACACGGCAGCTTCATACATGAATGACATAACGAGGTCCGTCCTGCCGTCAACCAGATTGAGACCCACCCGTTCTTCATACAGGAAGCAGCCAACCAATTCATGAAAAAAGAAAACATTCAACACGAAGCTTGGGCACCATTCGCCGAGGGACACAACGACATCTTCCACAATCCTGTCATTGCTGAGATAGCTCAAAAGTATGGCAAAACTATTGGACAAGTCATCTTACGATGGCATTTGCAGCGTGGTGTGGTGGTCATCCCCAAGACCGTTCATAAGGAGCGTATGTTAGAAACGTGAAATTCATCCAGGAGGTGGCCATGCAGAACAGCGGTTTCGCCTATATGATTGCCAAGCGGATGAACCATCTGCAGGCGCAGCGGGCGGCGGCCACCACTTGGCGTAAACGTCGTGCACGCATCAACTCCATCTCGCCCGGCGTCATCGTCACCCCGCTGGCTTACGATGAATTCCGGGCCAGCGGAGAAGGCTATCAGGCGATGATTGACGCTTCCGCCGCCCAGCGCACAGGCACCAGCGATGAGGTCGCTGAGGCCGCCGCTTTCCTGTTAGGCGAGCACGCCAGGTTCATCACTGGCACCGACCTGCTCATTGACGGTGGCGTGATAGCGAGCATTCGCACTGGCGAGTATAAATTAGGTTAGTTAAAAATCCATAAATTAGCAAAATGAAATTCAAGGACATCATTATCGCAGTCCTCTCCGTGGTTTTCGCCACAGGCTGCAACGGACAAAATAACAACGCAGAGACGCGCCACGGCGCGTCTCTACAGAACGAACAAACATCAAATTCTGGAAATATGAGTAAATCCATCGTCATTTTCTTCTCCCACGCGGGGGACAACTATTCCGTCGGCGTCATCGACACGGGCAACACCAAGATCGTGGCCGACTACATCAGTGAAATCACGGGCGCCGACCAGTTCGAGATCGTCACCCACAAATACGACGGTATGGCCTACACGCCGCTCATCGAGCTGGCCAAGAAGGAGGCCGCCGCGGGCGAGCTGCCGCCATACGAAGGCACAGCTCCCGACCTCAGCGGTTACGACACCGTCTTCATCGGCGGTCCCGTGTGGTGGGGCACCTACCCGCAGGTAATGTTCACGCTGTTCAAAGACATCAACCTCGACGGCAAGACCGTCATCCCCTTCACCACCCACGAAGGCAGCGGCCTGGCCAGTTGCGCCAGCGACGTGCGCAAGGCCTTCCCGAAGGCCAAAGTCACGGGCGAGTTCAGCATCTACGGCCACGAGGTGCGCAGCGGCAAGGCGAAGGTGGAGAAGTGGCTGAAATCAATTAGAGGTTAGGAATTAGAAATTAGGAATTATGGAATACATCAAATTATCAAATGGAGTTATGATGCCCCAGTTGGGGTATGGCGTTTATCAAGTGACGCCGGAAGAGTGTGAGCGTTGCGTGAGCGATGCGCTGAGCGTGGGCTATCGGATGATCGACACGGCGCAGGCTTACCATAACGAAGAGGGTGTGGGCAATGCGGTGAAGAAGAGCGGCATCGCCCGCGACGAGGTCTTCATCGTGTCGAAAGTCTGGATCTCGAACTACGGCTACGAGAAGGCAAAGGCTTCCATCGACGAGAGTCTGCGCGAACTACAGACTGAGTACATCGACCTGATGTTGCTGCACCAGCCCTTCTGCGACCGCTACGGGGCTTACCGCGCATTGGAGGAAGCCTACCGCGAGGGCAAGCTGCGTGCCATCGGCGTGAGCAACTTCTATCCCGACCATCTCATCGACCTCGCCTCCAACGTGGACATCCCGCCGATGGTGAACCAGGTCGAGACGCACGTTTTCGACCAGCAGGTGGAGGCCAAGAAGTACATGGACGAACTCAACTGCCGCATCATGTCGTGGGGACCGCTGGCCGAGGGCCGCAACGGCTTCTTCACCAACGGATTGCTCGGCGAGATTGGCAAGAAGTACGGGAAAACCATTCCGCAGGTGGCATTGCGCTGGCTGTGGCAGCGCGGGGTCATCATCATCCCGAAATCGACTCACAAGGAGCGGATGGCCGAGAACTTCAGCATTTTCGACTTTGAGCTCACCGCCGACGACATGGCGCAAATCCAGTCGTTAGACACCGGCAAGAGCCTCTTCTTCGACCACCACGATGGCGAGGTGACCAAGATGTTCATGGGCTGGCGGGGGTTGGTGTAACCATATCGCAAATTAAAACAACAAACCAATGAACCTTAAACACATCCTCGTCGCGGTCTTCGCCATGGCTCTGGCCGCCGGCTGCAACAGAGAAAACATCAATGCGCAAAATATGGAAGACAAACTGTATGTGACCATCGGCGGTGAAACGTGCGCCGTCACGATGGAGGAGAATGTCGGGACGCAGGCGCTGGTGGCCGTCCTCAAGACGGGCAACATCACCTATACGGCCGATGACTACGGCAATTTCGAGAAGGTGGGCCCTGTCGGGCAGTCTTTCCCTACGGCGGACCGTCAAACCACCACTTCGTCCGGCGACCTTGTGCTGTATGGAGGCGACAACATCTGCATCTTCTACGGCAGCAACACCTGGAGTTATACGCGCATCGGCAAATTCGACAATCTGTCGGCTGACGAGGTGCGCCGGTTTGTCAAGGCCGGGCAGGGCAAGGTGACCGTCACGCTCTCCCTGCAACCGACATACAAGAATCCAACAAAAAAAACATCCTTATGAAATACACCAAATTAGGAAACACGAACATTGAAGTCAGCCGCATCTGCGTCGGCTGCATGTCGTATGGTAAGCCCTCGGAGGACTTCCACCTGTGGACTCTTGACCAAGAGGAGACCACGAAGATGATCAAGCACGCCCTCGACCTCGGGGTGAACTTCTTCGACACCGCCAACGGCTATTCGCATGGTACCAGCGAGGAGTTCTTAGGCAAAGCGCTGAAAGACCTCGGTGTCGCCCGCGACCAGGTGGTGCTCGCCTCGAAAGTCTATTTCAACGAGGGCAAGCTCTCCGCCGCGGCCATCCGTCGCGAGATCGACGGCACGCTGCAGCGTCTCGGCACCGACTACCTCGACCTCTACCAGATCCACCGTTTCGACTATGGCACGCCCATTGAGGAGACGATGCAAGCGCTGCACGAGTTGGTGCGGAACGGCAAAGTGCGGGCCATCGGTGCCTCGGCGATGTACGGCTACCAGTTCCACAACATGCAGATCTGCGCCGAGCGCAACGGCTGGACGCTGTTCTCCACGCTGCAGAACCACTACAACCTCCTCTATCGCGAGGACGAGCGTGAGCTGATTCCCGTGGCGAAACAGTACGGCGTGTCGCTCATCCCTTACTCTCCCCTCGCCAGCGGACACCTCACCCGCAAGGAGTGGAACAGCGCGTCCAAGCGCAACGAGACCGACAAGGTGATGCACAGCAAATACGACCACGCTATGGAGAACGACATGCTGATCGTCGCCCGTGTGGCGGAGGTGGCGGAGCGTCTCGGCGTGACGATGACGGAAGTGGCGTTGGCCTGGCTGCTGAAGCGGGGTGTCGCCGCGCCCATCGTGGGAGCCACGAAAGTGCCGCACTTCAACGACGCGGTCCGCGCACTGGATCTCGACCTCAGCGACGAAGACGCCGCCTACCTCGAAGAACCCTACAAGGCGCACGAGGTGGTGGGAGCGCTGTGAGCCTGCGGCTGTTGATTAGCTCCGCTGTTAATGACTTCGTGTTAACATTCACTTATCAACACGAAGTCACCAGCTTTCCGTTTTATTCAAGAAAAGTTGTATCTTTGCAGCGTCTTTTGAATAAAATGAGATAATGACCTACTTGGAATTCAGGGAACAGTGGCACGGGATGGGATGTTTCAACGTCTATCAGATCCGTGCGTGGAAGCCGGGATTCGACCGAAGCAACCTCACACGCTGGGTGAAGCGGGGCTATCTGTCGAAACTGCGGCAGGACTGGTATGCTTTCAGCGACCTGAAGGGTACTCCCGAGATGGTGCGTTATATTGCGCAGCGTATCTACACGCCGTCGTACATCAGCCTGCACTACGCCCTGTCGTTCTACGGCATCATCCCCGAGGCGGTGACCGACATCACTTGCGTCACCTCCAACCGCACCGCGGCCTACCACAACGACTTCGGCCGCTTCAGCTACCAGACCGTCAAGCCCGATCTTTTTTTCGGCTTCCGCCAGCTGCCCGTTTCACCGCAGGGCAGCTACCTGCTGGCTTTCCCGGAGAAGGCCATCCTCGACCTGCTCTACCTCTACCCGCAATACAACACTTACGAGGCTATGTTGGAGCTGCGCTTCGACGAATGGTGGATGCGGGAGGAGCTGGACAAGGATCGACTGGCGGCTTACGCGACGCAAAGCGGCAACAAGGCGCTGCAAGAACGAATACGATTGTTGATGAAAACTTATACAGATGATTGATTTACAGTCCATATTGGCCTACTATCCGCCGCAACTTGCGACGAACGCCGCATTTCACAAGCACATCTTGAAGGAATACATTGAACTGTTGGCGCTGGAGCACCTTTCGCAATCGCCCTATGCACCCAAATTGGTGTTCATCGGCGAGACCAACCTGCGCCTTGTCCTCGGATTAGACCGTTTCTCTGAGGATTTGGATTTCGATTGCAAGCGACTGACGGCAGACGAGTTTGTCTTGATGACCGATGCGCTGGTCGAGCACTTGCGGCTCAACGGTTTGCGCGTGGAGCTGCGCGACAAGGAGAATCCCCGGTTGACGGCTTTCCGCCGCAACATCTACTTCCCGGAACTGTTGTTCGACCTAAATCTCACCGGTCATCGGGAGGAAAGGTTTTTGATGAAGATCGAAGCCCAGGACCAAGGGGTGGACTACACTCCGCAAACGGCGATGGTCAGTCGCAACGGCTTCTTTTTCCCCGTGACGGTTCCGGCCAAGAGTACCATGCTCTCCATGAAGCTTGCGGCACTGCTGGCCCGAGCCAAAGGACGCGACTTCTACGACACCATCTTCCTTTGGCAGCAGACCGACCCCGACTACGACTTCCTTCGCCAACGGTGCGGGGTCGACAGCCCTGAAGCGTTGAAAATGGCTTTGTGCGAAAAACTGGACACGACAGACCTTGCCCTAAAACAAAAAGACTTCGAACATCTGCTCTTCAACCCTTCGCACAGCATGCAGATACTTCATTTTCGACAATTTATAGACAGCAAATTAGGATAACTATCACCCAATGCTAAAAAGAACATAACACCGTTTTTACCATTTTCATTGTCCACAGACAATAAATTATGCTATTTTTGCACCGATAAAGAAGAATCATTATGGGATTACACCGAAAAAATTATTACCAGAGACGAAAGCGAATGATCGAACAACCGTTTGAGGCGCAGGAAAAGGAGCAGCGTCGTTTCGATTACCTGATTTTTGCTGTACTTGCCGCAGTATTTCTTTTCGCGATAGGATACTCGATTATCAAAAGCCATAATTACGGATTGGCTGTCCTAGATGTTCTGCTTCTTGCCTGGTGCGCTTGTTATTCTTTCCAATCAGAAATCTATAAGTATGCCAAGGGAAAAGGGTGGGACTCGGTTGCCAAAATGACTTACGACAAGAAAACCGAGAAACCGCGCGAAGAGGCCCTGATACGCGAGGAACGGCTGAAGAATCCGATCGACACGGACACCCTCATCCTCGTGGAGCGGGCAACCGAAATTGAAGATTTGGAAATGATTCTCTTCGATTATGTGGAAGTGGAATGCGACAAACTCTGCGAGGACTTGCCTTTGTTGTGGAAAGTGGGCGAGTACCGCTATGCCATCACCTTCCCCTGCGGGATTTCGCGTATGCATTTGTACGCCCTCACGGACAACCTCATCACTTTCCTGGCCCCGGAATCCATTCACGCGTGGTGCCGCCCTAAACTCTTCAAGAAGAATATGGACGGATGGCTTTACCTCCGCAACGGAAACGACGACCTGCTCAAGGCCTTTTCAGCCGATGGAACCGTCTGGAGCATCAATGAGGATGATGCAATGCTTTTTGACGCGCGCCCTCAAGCCCCGTATTCCACCTCTGGCTACAAGGAATATCCGGACATCGAATGGGGCTCCGCTGAACAACTTGGGTTGTATTACTGAATTTTACACCCTTGCGCAAGCAAAACGACAAGCCATCGCTTCATTCAAGAAAAGTAGTATTTTTGCAGAGTCTTTTGAATTGGACAAATGCGAAAACCAAAACGACAATGGACAAAAACGAACTCTTAGCAGCCATGTCGGACAGTTATGCGAAGCTGTCCGAGCAAATCGGCAAAATGACAGATGACGAACTGAACGCGACCTTCCAGTTCGCCAATGACCCAAAAAAATGCGGTGCACGATGGATTTACGACCAATGCGCCCGCGACCTCCTCATACACCTTTATGAATGGCAGGTGCTGATGCGCGAATTTGTGAACAACATCCGCGAAGGTCGTCAAAGGGACTATCTGCCCGACGAATACCGCAAAAACTACCATGAGATGGACAAAATGCTGGTGGAAAAACACCAGAACACCTCGTTCCAGGAGGCGCAGCGGCTTCTGGAGCAAACCCATCACGAAATGATTCAGCTGGCAGACAGCTTTTCCGAGGAGGAACTTTTCACCAAAGGCCACTACAAGTGCACCTACACTACCGATATGGCCGCTTACTTCACGAGTGTCACCACAAGTCCCTACAAGCAGGCCCTGAAGATGTTGAAGATGCACCAAAAGATGTTGAAGACTTCGTGTTGATGAGCCTGCGGCTGTTGATTAGCTTCGCTGTTAATTAGCCTGCGGCTGTTGGTTAGCTTCGCTGTTGATTAGCCTTCGCTGTTAGTTAGCCTTCGCTGTTGATTACTTTGTGTTAACATGAAATAACTAACATGAAATAACTAACATTCACTTAAACGATTTTCATCCGATAAAATAGACTATGACTATCCGACTTGAGCAACCCGAAGATTATCGCGAGGTGGAGGACCTCACCCGCACGCCTTCCGCCGAAAAGGCTAAGCTGATGCTGCGGACAGAGAGGCTGACGCTTCGTCCCTGGTTTGAGAGCGACGCCGACTCCTTGTTCAAATACGCCTCCGACCCGGACGTGGGACCTCGGGCGGGCTGGCCACCGCACAACAGCAGGGAGGAAAGCCTGGAGATCATCCGCACGGTATTCCATAACGACTCCAACTGGGCCATCGAACTCAATGCGACGGGAGAGGCCGTCGGGGCCATTGGCTACGGGCCTTCGTGCGAGTGTAACCTTCCCGCCCGTGAGGGAGAACCCCTCTGCGGCTATTGGGTGGCCAAACCGTATTGGAACCAAGGCATCTGCACGGAAGCGCTGCAAATGATGTTAGACTATATCCGCCGAACGACGGACATCCAATCGCTCATCAGCGGGCATTTCGTTGACAATCCCGCCTCCGGCCGAGTGATGGAGAAATGCGGATTCAAGCCCACCGGGGAAACCTGCATCGACGAGACCCAGTATCAAGGCAAAGACAGACCTATCAGGGTGCTGAGGTTGGAGCTGAAATGACTTCGTGTTGGTGAGCCTTCGGCTGTTGATTAGCTTCGCTGTTGATTAGCTTCGCTGTTAATTAGCTTCGCTGTTAGTTAGCCTTCGGCTGTTGGATAGCTACGCTGTTAGTTAGCTACGCTGTTAGTTAGCCTTCGCTGTTAGTTAGCCTTCGCTGTTGATTACTTTGTGTTAACATGAAATAACCAACACGAAGTAACCAACATTCAATATTGCCACATCAGCCGTTTTCTGGTCGCGAAGACCCTGAAAACCGGGAACCCGCCTGGCTTGGCGCCACGCCGAAATGCCGCTTATAGACACGACTGAAATGCTGCGGATAGCTGAAGCCGAGCGCGTCGGAGACTTCTCCCACCGTATGCCCGCCGGCTAACATCTCGTTGGCCCGCGCCATCAGGAACCGCCGCAGGAACACCGTGGCCGAATCGCCGGTCAGCTCTTTCACGAGGTCGCCGAAATAGTTGGGCGACAGGAACAACTCCTGCGCACAGTAGCGCACAGTGGGGAGCCCTTTCACATGTTGTTTGCCCTCTTTGTAGTAGTGGTCCAACAGCGTCTCCAAGCGTCGCAGCAGGTCGGGATGCTGGCTGAACGAGACCTGCATCTGCCTGGAGTAGAAACGGGCGATGTACTCCAGCACCAACGCCAACCGTGCCACCACAATGTTGACGGTGTGGCCGTCTTGCTCCGGCTGCAAAAGCTCCGTCCGAATCTCCTCAAGAAGCCGCACAAGGGTGTCGCGCTGCCGGTCGTCCAACGCCAATGTCTCGCTGACATTATAGGTGAAATAGGTGTAGCTTGACATCCGCCGCCCCAACTCGCGTCCGTTCAGGAGGTCGGGGGAGAAAAGCAGCGCCCATCCTTCCGCCTGTATCTCCTCGCCGATGTCGATCTTACCCCCGATTTGGCCGGGTGAGACGCACATTAGCGTGTGCTGCGGCATATCGTACTGCAGCTGCCCGTAGGAAAGCGCCTCCATACGCTGGTCAGCGATAAAGATTCCATACACATCGTAGCTGTTCAGACTGTGGCGGCAATGCTCCAGCTCATCGTAGTGTATCACACTGATGTGCGGGTGCAGCACCGGCGCCCCGATATAACGCGCATAGTCGTTGACATTGTGGACTTTAAGTATCTTGTTCATCCCGTCTTCCCGTTTGTGGAATCAAAGATGCAAAGTTAAAAAAAATCCGAATCCGTAAAAGTGTTTGATTATTCCGTAAACCGTTTAACGCCGTTTCGGGTTCGTCATTGTATTTTTGCAATGTAGAAACCAGTCATTTTTTTGTCTAACTTAAAATATTGAAAATATGAAAGATACGAAAATTGCATTAGGCACTTGGGCCTGGGGTTCAGGCGCGTTCGGCGGCGATGCCGTCTATGGACTCAACACCAACGAGGAGAATTTGAAACCCGTTTTTGAAGCAGCCGCAAAGGCCGGATTGGGTCTGTGGGACACGGCCACCGTGTATGCTATGGGTGACTCGGAACGTATTCTCGGCCAGTTTGTCGCCTCCGTTCCGCGCGAGTCCGTGCAGATATCCACCAAGTTCACCCCGCAGTTGGCGGAGATGTACGACAACTCGGTCGAGAAGATGGCCAACGCCTCGATGGAGCGTATGGGCATCGACTACATCGACATGTATTGGATCCACAACCCGATGGATGTCGAACGCTGGACACCGGGGCTGATCCCGCTTCTCCAGTCGGGCAAGGTGCGCGAGGTGGGCGTGTCGAACCATAATATCCGAGAGATTGAGCGTGCCAACGAGATTCTGGGTCAGGCGGGCTTCCGCGTGAGCGCCGTGCAGAACCACTTCTCGCTGCTCTACCGCTCAAGCGAGCGCGGCGGCGTACTCGACTACTGTCACCGCCACGACATCCGCTTCTGGTCTTACATGGTGCTGGAGCAGGGTGCGCTGACCGGCAACTTCTCGCCCGCCAATCCGCTGCCCGCCGACAGCGACCGCGGCCGCAAATACAACCCGGTGCTCGACAAACTGCAGGCCCTCACCGACGAGATGAAGGCGATAGGGAAAAAATACGGCGCGTCGTGTTCGCAGATTGGCATCGCCTGGGCCATCGCCAAGGGCACCATGCCCATCGTCGGTGCCACGAAAGAGCGTCACGTGGTGGAAGCCGCTGCCGCTGCCGACATCGCTCTCACTGCAGAGGAGGTCGCCCGCTTGGAGACCTTGGCCGACGCCACCGGCATCGACACCCGCGGAGACTGGGAACACACGATGGAATAAAAAAATCCCTATTTTTGCAAGAAAAAAAAGAGAGTATCTCACACTATGAGGAAAATACTGATAATCAGCTTTATGGCATTGTTTATGGCGCAGGCCTCCGCTCAGATTGACCTCCACAGCCACGCCATCACGCCGGGCTATCTCGACTACATCAAGGCCAACGGCGCCGAGATGGACGAAGGGTTCCCCATCCCGGGCTGGGACGTGGAGAAGCACATCGCCTTCATGGACAAGGCCGGTATCCAGACTTCGGTGCTGACGATGCCCGCGCCGCAACCCTTCTTCGGCGATGCGGAGGCTTCGGCAAAAGTGTGCCGAAAATACAACGAAGAGTGCGCCGCGCTGAAGGCCCGCTATCCGGGGCGTTTTATGTTCTGCGCCGCACTGCCCCTGCCTGATGTGCCGCACGCTTTGGAAGAGGCACGCTATGCCTTGGAGGTGTTGGGAGCCGACGGCATCAAGTTGGCCACCAACAGCTACGGACAGTACCTCGGTGACCCCGCCTTGGACACGCTGATGGCCTACCTCGATGCGCAAAATGCCGTCATCATCCTGCATCCGCACAAACCCTCGGCGGTGAACTCTCAGCTCATCGCCGATGTGCCGTTGGCGAGCTACGAATACTTGGCCGAGACCTCACGTGCGGTGCTCAACATGGTGGCCCACAACGTGTTGGTGCGCTATCCGAACCTGAAGGTAGTGGTGCCGCACTGCGGCTCGTTCCTGCCCAACGCCCTGCCGCGCTTCCGTTCGCTGCTGCCCGTGATGGTGAAGCAGGGCATCATGCAGCTCGTGGATGTCGATGCCAACCTATCGCGACTCTACTACGACCTGGCCGGCGCGCCCACCGATGACGTTCTCAACGCGCTCCTCACCATCACCACGCCCGACCATATCCTCTACGGCAGCGACTACCCGTATGTGGCCGATCCGGTGCTCATCAGCGGCAAGCAGGCCTTGGAGGAGCGTCTCGCCTCGCACGGACTGAACCCGCAGGACATCTTCACCGACAACGCCCGCAGGCTGTTCGGCGAGAACATGCCCCTGCGGCAATACGGCGAGCGCATCGTCCGCCTCGCCGAAATCGAGGTGGTGCCGGAGTATCTGGAAGAGTATCTGGCTTACGCCAAGGAAGTTGGGGTGACCTCGGTGAAGGTGGAGCCCGGCGTGCTAACTCTCTTCTCGATGCAGACCAAGGAAGACCCCTGCAAAATCTACATCCTCGAAATCTACGCCGACAAAGAAGCCTACCAGAGCCACCTCCAGACCGCCCATTTCAAGAAGTACAAGGAAGGCACCGCCCAAATGGTGAAGTCGCTGAAACTGATTGACACCAAGCCGATGGTGGGGATGGAGATGCTGGGACATTAAAAAACAAACAAATTCAAAATCAATATGAAACACACCCTTCTTATTTTCGCCGCCATCGTTTTACTGGTTAGCTGCAACAAGACAACAAAAACAGACAAAGATATGAATACTTTGACATTCAACGAGAAACAGGCGGCGGCAATGTCTGCCATCGCTTGCTACGAGGCGCAGGGCGACCAAGCGTCGTTAGCTACCGCCATCAACGAGGGTTTCGACGCGGGGCTTACCGCCAACCAGATCAAGGAGGCCCTTTCGCAACTCTACGCCTACACGGGCTTCCCGCGCTCGCTCAACGCATTGGGCACCCTGCAGAAGGTGATGGAGCAGCGCGGTGAGGTGGAGATCGGTACCGAGTCCACTCCCCTACCCTCCAACTACGATGCCCTGAAACAAGGCACCGAAGTGCAGACCAAACTGTCGGGACAGCCCTTCGACTACAAGTTCTGTCCCGCCGAGGACTATTATCTCAAGGCGCACCTCTTCGGCGACATCTTCGCCCGCGACCTGCTTACCCACGCCGACCGTGAGTTAGTGACTGTCAGCGCCTTGGCCGGTTTGGAGGGCGTGGAACCCCAGCTGGCCGCCCACGTGCGCGGCTCACGCAACATGGGCCTCACCGACGCGCAGCTGCTCGCCATCCCGAAGGTGTTGCAGGAGCGTGTGGGCAAAATGGAGGCGCACCGTGTCGCCGTGGCCATCCAGCAACTGGGTATCAGCGACTCTGTCAACGACCACATCGCCAGCGATATATACGTCCAGAATTACGTTGATTTGAAGTCGAGCTGGCGTCGGGGCGAGCCGAATACCGCCTACGCGCAGTACTTCATCGGCAACAGCTATCTTGCGCCCTACGACGGCGGTATGGTCAACGTGACCTTCGAGCCGGGATGCCGCAACAACTGGCACATCCACCACAAGCAGGTGCAGGTGCTGGTGTGCGTCTATGGCCGTGGCTGGTACCAGGAATGGGGCAAACCCGCCGTCAAGTTGGAGCCTGGCGTAATCATTGAGATTCCCGAGGGTGTGAAGCACTGGCACGGCGCCGCCAAAGACAGCTGGATGCAGCACCTCACCTACCACAAGGACGTGCAGGAAGGGGCCAGCAACGAGTGGCTGGAGCCCGTCACCGATGATCAATATGGCGCTTTGAAATAGTTAGTAAGCTTCGCTGTTGGTTAGCTACGCTGTTAATTAGCCTTCGGCTGTTGATTAGCTTCGCTGTTGGTTAGCCTTCGGCTGTTAGTTAGCTACGCTGTTAGTTAGCCTTCGGCTGTTAATTAGCTTCGCTGTTAATTACTTCGTGTTAACATGAAATAACCAACACGAAGTCACCAACACGAAGTAATAAACACGAAGTAATCAACACGAAGTCATCAACACGAAGTTATCAACACGAAGTAAAAAACATTCACTTAAAGATATGAAAGCGCTTCTTATCAATGGCAGCCCAAACGCGAAGGGCTGCACTTTCACCGCCCTGAGCCTTGTGGCGGAAGAATTACAGAAAAACGGCGTGGAAGCCGAAATCGTCCACGTGGGACACAAAAACATCCACGGCTGCATCAGCTGCGGGAAATGCTATGAAACAGGCAAATGCGTCTTCGACGACATCGTGAACGAAGTCGCCCCGAAATTCGAGCAAGCCGACGCGCTGATCATCGGCTCGCCGGTCTATTACGCGGGCATTGCCGGCACGATGAAGTCCTTCCTCGACCGCCTCTTCTTCAGCACGCACTTCCGGAAGTGCATGAAAGTGGGCGCCGCGGTCTGCTCGGCCCGCCGCGCCGGCACCACCGCCACCTTCGACCAGCTGAACAAGTACTTCACCATCAGCGAGATGCCCGTCGCGAGCACCCGCTACTGGAACATGGTGCACGGGCACAGCGCCGAGGACGTGATGCAGGATGCGGAGGGCGTGCAGTGTATGCGCATCCTCGGCCGCAACATCGCCTTCCTCGTCAAGGCCATCGCAGCCGAGAAAGAGCGCAACGGTCTGCCCGAGGCGGAAGAAGCGGTATTCACGAATTTTATCCGGTAAAATGATGAACGACAAACCCACAGGAAAAGACTACGTCGGCAGCGATGACCTCTACGCCGACGTGCAGCGCACCATGCGGCTATGTGCTGAGATGAACAGCGGCTACCACACCGAAGCGGAGGTGCGCGACTGTCTGCGCGAGATCACCCGCAGCGAAGTGCCCGACACCGTGCGCGTATTCCCGCCGCTCAACATCAACTACGGTCCGGGCGTGCGTTTCGGCCACGACTGCTTCCTCAATTTCGGCTGCACGCTCCTCGCCATCGGCGGCATCACCATCGGTGACGGAGCCTTCATCGGTCCGCACTGCGTGCTGGCCACCGAGTACCACCCCGAAGACCTGGCCTCGCGCCATTCGCTGCTCACCAAGCCCATCGTCATCGGCCGCAACGCCTGGCTCGGTGCCGACGTGAAAGTGCTGGCGGGCGTCACCATCGGTGAGAACGCCATCGTGGCCGCCGGCAGCGTGGTCACCAAGGACGTGCCCGACAATATGGTGGTGGCGGGAAGTCCGGCTCACATCATCCGGCCTGTCAATCCCGAAAAGTAATATTATTCCACTCATGTATGCAATGAACTTGGTGGAAGAAAGTGTTTTGGAGAATGATGATTCAATGATTGACAAATCCCAATGGATAACGAGATTTTTCGTATCTTTGCAAAAATAATTCATAATATATGAGAGTACATATAAAGCATTATCATTTAAGATATTAAGATGAAGCCAAAACTGACTATAGAAAAACTGCGGGCAGAAGCCAAACTATTCTGCATTGCTGAATCAAAGATAAAAAACACCGAATTATTTGGAATAACTGACGGTAAAGCTGTAGGAACTTACGTTGAACATAAATTCCAACAACAATTAAAGGCAAAATATTCTGTAACGATAGGTTCTTCCGCAAGCGGAATAGATTTGCCATCAAAGGATATTCTAACCGATATTAAAGTTACATCCATTAAACAACCACAATCTTCTTGCCCATACAAAGACGCCAAACAAAAGATTTTTGGATTGGGCTATAATTTATTGGTATTTGTCTATAACAAAATTGATAATTCAAGAACAAAAACGACTACTTTGCACTTTGTCAGTTGTGCATTTATTTCAAGTGAGCGGACAGCCGATTATACTACAACATTTCGTTTGCGTGAAATGATAAAAGACCATGCAAACGAAGCGGACATTGTTGCATATCTAACGGATCGTAATATTCCTGCTGATGAGGTTACTTTGCTAAACATGTCAAAAATGATATTGAAAAATCCCCCGAAGCAGGGTTACCTTACCATTTCCAACGCTTTGCAGTGGAGATTGCAATATCAAAGAATTGTTTCTTTGGAAAAATCAGTCTCTGGCATCAATAAAATCATCGACGAAGCTAAAGAAAAATGAGATTGTTTGATGCCTCCATAAGCGATTCTGTTTTTCTATTTCTGAAAAACGACATAAAAACTTGGGAAACAGCACAATTTGCCAATATTAAACTATGTCAGGCTTGTGGTATAACCAATTTTTTCAGTAATGATACTGAAATACAGCAAATAGCAAATGAATTAAATGGAATAAATTATAGTGTGGTTTGTGAGGATAGAGCGGAATATGGTGATTTTCAAACAAATCAATCATTAACCCAACAAATAACAACTCAACTTAAAAAAGAAGGGATAAATCCACAGATAGTTATTGAACCAACATGCGGCAAAGGGAATTTCATTCTCTCGGTACTGGCCACCTTCGAGAATGTTGAAAGAATCTACGGCATAGAGATTCAGAAGAAATATACGTGGCAAGCGAAGTTCAATGTTTTGGATTTTTTTCTCAATAATCCAAACAAAACAAAACCAGAAATACAGATCGTTAATTCCAGTATTTTTGAATTTGACTATAAAACAATTAAAAAAGCGATAGGAGAAAAAGAATTGCTGATTATCGGTAATCCACCATGGGTGACAAATTCTGCATTAAGTGCTATGGATTCCCATAATTTGCCGAAAAAATCAAATTTCAAGCAACATAAAGGGCTTGATGCAATTACTGGCAAAGGCAATTTTGACATAGCTGAATACATAACGATAGATTTATTAAGGAATTTTGGCAATTGTAATGGCAATATGGCATTTCTGGTTAAAAACACAGTAATAAAGAATATTGTACATGACTTGCCTAAACTGAAACTTCCCATTGCCGAATTGAAAAAGCAAAATATCGACAGCAAAAAGGAATTCAATGTCAGCGTCGATGCGTCAATATTGGTATGCAGGTTGAACCAAAATCCTGAATATGTTTGTCATGAGTCAGACTTTTACACCTCTGAAATAAAATGTGATTTCGGGTGGCTGAATGGCAGGTTTATGTCCAATTTATCGTATTCGCACAATAATATTGATGGTGTTTCGCCATTCGAATGGCGACAAGGCGTAAAACACGATTGTACGAAAGTGATGGAAATTGAGTTTGACGGGGAATGTTATACTAACAAATTGGGAGAACGATTTGTTATTGAGGAGGACTTGGTTTTCCCATTGTTGAAAAGTTCTGATTTGAAAAAAAAACATGCCGAACCAACTCGAAAAATGGTCATAGTTACACAGAAATATGTTGGGCAAAATACTTCATATATTCAAAAGTATCCGCAGACATACGAGTATCTTAACCGTCATATTGATTTGTTCAGAAACAGAAAATCAAGCATATACAAAGGCAAATGCGATTTCTCTATTTTTGGCATAGGTGATTATTCTTTTAAACCATATAAAATTGCCATATCGGGTTTATATAAAACTTTCCATTTCTGTTTGGTGAAACCACAAAACGGGAAACCTGTAATGTTGGATGATACGTGCTATTTTATTGGTTTTGACAATTTGGAGCAAGCAGAATTTGTATGGAAACTTTTGAATACAGACACTGTTGCCGATTTTCTCAGAAGCATTTCTTTCAAGGATTCAAAAAGAATGATAACCAAAGAAGTGCTGATGCGGATTGATTTGAGAAAAGTTGCAAAGACTAATAACGAAAGAACAGATATGTTTGATAATATCAATAACAGGAAAGAATTACAATTGAGCTTATTCGTGTAATTTAATCGTCAAAAAACTCGCAATAAAAAAGTGATTGAGCGGTTGAATTCAGCACATAAATCAATAATAACAATGAAAAAACTCATCATCTTCGCCCTCGCGGCACTGACACTGGCCGCCTGCACCGGCAAACAAGAAACAAAAAACAACGAGAATATGAAACAGGAATTGAACCTCACGCAGGAGTGGGACAAGGTATTCCCGCTCAGCGAAAAAGTGAACCACCGCAAGGTGACGTTTGAAACGCAGTACGGCCTGACGTTGGCCGCAGATTTGTATGAGCCAAAAGGCTCCCTCCCCTTTGGGGATGGCGGGGGGAAGGGTCTCCCCGCCATCGCTGTGAGCGGACCTTTCGGCGCCGTGAAAGAGCAGAGCAGCGGCCTCTACGCTATGAAGATGGCGGAACGCGGCTTCGTGGCATTGGCCTTCGACCCGTCCTATACCGGTGAGAGCAGCGGCGAGCCCCGTCGCACGGCATCGCCCGACATCAACACGGAAGACTTTATGGCTGCCGTCGATTTCCTGTCGCAGTTAGAAAATGTGGATCCCGAGCGTATTGGCATTATCGGTATCTGCGGCTGGGGTGGCATCGCTCTCAACGCCGCCGCTGCCGACCCGCGCATCAAGGCCACCGTGGCCAGCACCATGTACGATATGACCCGCATCAGCGGCAACGGCTATTACGACAGCGACAACAACGAGGAAGCCCGTCACGCGGCCCGCGAAGCAATGGGCAAGCAGCGTCTCGCCGACCCGTTGGCGATGGCCGGCGGTGTCATCGACCCGCTACCCGAGGATGCCCCACAGTTCGTGAAGGACTACCACGCCTACTACAAGACCCCGCGCGGCTACCACAAGCGCAGCGGCAACAGCAACGACGGCTGGCGCGTCATCGGCACACAGGCCTTTGCTAACAGCCGTTTCCTCTACTATATCAATGAGATACGCTCCGCCGTTCTCGTGATGCACGGCGAGAAGGCCCACAGCCGCTACTTCGGCGAGGCGGCCTACCACTATATGGTCGATGGCAAGGCCGAAGGTTATAACTTCATCGGCAAGCCGAATCCCAACCCCGACAACAAGCAACTGCTCATCATCCCCGGCGCCACCCACTGCGACCTCTATGACGGCGGCGAGGGCAACTACATCCCGTGGGACACGCTGGCGGAATTCTTCAAGAAAAATCTGTGAACCGACAAATCTTAAAAATATGAAGCAAACAAACAACGACTCGTCAGAGAAAAAGAGCTGCAGAGGCTGGATTGTTCCGCTGCTCATAGTGGCTGCAAACGCTGCTGCCATCGTTGTGCGTTGGAGTTCCTTGCAGGAGCTGATGCCCGCGCATTTCGACCTTAAGGGCAATGCCGGCGGAACCATGCCACGTACAATGCTGGTCCTCTATCCGCTGATTAGTGCCGCTATCTGTCTGATTGCCTATTTGATAGCTAAAAGAAAGAAAAGACTGCAGACGGGACTTATCATCCTTGTTTCCGGCATCGCCTTGGTCGTGCTTTTGTCAACCATGGTTACACTGACGGCGGGAAAAATGCCCGTTTTCATGCTCGCCGAGCCGGTGATACTCGTGGCAGCCGTTGTTGCTTGTATCGTCCGCATTGCTAAATCCAAGTCATAGAGACATTGTATCGAAAAAAAATGCTCTGCGTCATTCTGCGTGGTCTGCGGGAATTTTACCACAAGTATTACACAGATATTCACCGATACAAAACCTCATACAACAAATAAAATACTCACCTATTGCAACTTGACAGTATAAATATACAAGAAATCAAAGTAAAATCGGTTATAACCAAGACCAACCTGCCGGTAACCGACTACGCCGTGAACCCGTATGTGGGCTGCCTGCACGCCTGCAAGTATTGCTACGCCTCGTTCATGAAGCGTTTCACCAACCATCCGGAGCCGTGGGGCGAGTTCCTCGACGTGAAAAACTGGCCCGACATTCGCAATCGCGGGCAATACGCCGGCAAGGAGGCCTTCTTCTGCTCCGTGACCGACCCCTACCAGCCACACGAGGCCAAGTTCCAGCGGACGCGGAAAGTGCTGGAGCAGCTGCAAGGCACGGGCATCCGTATCAGCATCTCCACCAAAAGCGACCTCATCCTCCGCGACCTTGACCTCATCAAGTCGTTTCCGGGCTCACGCGTATCGTGGAGCATCAACACCTTGGATGAGGACTTCCGCAAGGAGATGGACCGCGCGGTCAGCATCGAGCGGCGCTTGGAGGCCATGCGGCAGTTCTACGAGGCCGGCATCGACACCACCTGCTTCATCTCCCCCATTTTCCCCGGCATCACCGACGTGGAGGCCATCATCGAAAGGGCAAAAAAACAGTGCAACCTCGTATGGTTGGAGAATCTGAACCTGCGCGGCGACTACAAAGGGCACATCCTGCAATGGGTGCACGAGCACCATCCTGAGTTGGACGGCCTCTACCGCGACATCTACACCAAGAAAGACCGCACCTATTGGAGCGAACTCGACATCGACTTGCGCCGATTCTGTGCTGAGAAGGGGCTCTTATATGTCCGCAACGACGACACGGTACGCGCCAAGCACGGAGAGCCGCCCGTGGTGGTGAACTATTTCTACCACGAGGAAATCGTCCCCTCGGCCCGCAAGGAGCAGCTGCGGCAAACACGGACGTGCTGCTGACGGCAGAACTTTTGTAGGCGGCACAGAGATTGATGGGACGGAACGAAATTTGACAATAGAACATTATCATTTACAAACAATTATTTTAAAAATATAATCAAATGGAAATCAAAGCAGTAAAATTCAGAAAAGACGGATTCTACGGTCAGCCTTTCGCCTTTGGCGGTGAAGAAGGAACAGACAAATTTGACAAGAACATCCGCTACCGCGGCAGCCTTCAAAACTATCTGATAGACACAGGCAGCGAAGTGATACTGGTTGATACAGGGCTTCCCACCGGCACGCCCGAAGAGAATCCCGACGAGAACAGCCCAGCTTTTACCGGCAAGGACATTTGCTCCTATATGGAGGCTTTTGCAGCCCTCGGCTACAAGCCCGAGCAGGTGACCAAGATACTTCTCACTCACAAACACGCCGACCACAGCGGCGAACTGAAAAGTTTCCCCAACGCAAAAATCTATGTGAATGCCGATGAACTGCAGGCCGATGAACTGAAAGGCCTACCCAATCTGAAGCCCGTACATTTCACCGACGGAGCGTACTATAATTTCCCTGAAAGCCAGAAGATTGCCGACGGCATATACCTCATCAAGGCCAAAGGACACACCAACGGTAACAGCATCGTCATCGTGGAGAACGAGGGCCTGTTCTACATGATCCACGGCGACATCACCTACGTGGATGAGGCCTTGTACGAGAACAAACTCTCCGTGGTTTTTGACGACCTGCCCGCCGCCCGCGAGACGCTGGACCGCGTGCGCGAGTTCGTCCGCAACCATCCCACAGTCTATGTCTCCACGCATTCGCCGCAGGGCTACGAAAACTTGGAAGCCAAGCGCGTGATGGATTTGGACAACC